>JADMIO011863326.1_pt1 | contig 56098 bp, 63 predicted proteins | sample 8958161 | NCBI WGS metagenome assembly JADMIO01 (sample SAMN16585339, study PRJNA669376) | soil metagenome | isolation source: Crop rotation soil | place: USA: Cullars Rotation, Alabama | collected 2011
CCGCGACTTCAAGTCACGTGAATTCCAAGCTTCGGATCCCACTGTGCTGGAAAGATGGGCTGCCGATCCCAGGAGGGCTCCGAGAAGCGCCGCCGAAATAGCAACGCCGCAATAAACCGCTGGTCGCACGACCCCCGTCAGCGCAGGGATTCTGATTCATCATCCTTAATGATCGATTAATTCTCGGACCGCGGGTCATGAGACGACTGAAATTGACCGCGCCATAAACGCCTGTTTTTCCACAAGAACGAGGCAATGATCGGCGGACCAGCCGCAAAACGACCTGTCTCGGATCTGATCTTGCGATTTAAGCGCTGCGCAACGTTCAGTTGTTACATTGGCGATCGGTAAGGATGGAGAGACGATCCCATGCGCAACGTGTTTTCCCGTTTCTTGAAGGCCAAATCCGGCGCCACTGCCATCGAATATGGTCTGATCGCCGCGCTCATCGCGGTGGTGATCATTACCGGCGTAACCGCCGTCGGCACCAGCCTGTCGACCACTTTCACGACAGTCTCCGGTAAGTTGAACTAGTCACGGACTTTTTGGTCTCCTCAGGGTTGAGCGCCTTGGGCGCTTGGCCCCATTCTTTCTCCTCTGAAATCACTCGGAAGAAGCTGGCGGTACTCCCCGCCAGCTTCTTTCGTTTGACCAGAAAAGTTCGAGTCAAATCGAGGTACCTTCCTCTCCTTCGATTTCCTTGAACACTGCAATGGTGGCCCCGGGACTGCTTGGTCACAGATGCGCCAAGACAACTGAGAAGCACTACATTCGTGCTCAACAGATAGTAGCAAGCAGGGCAATGGTTCAGCTATTGCGAACCTGGCGGCAAAAGCGCCGAACAGCTAGTCGCTAATTTGATTGGTCATTTTTTGTCGGGATTGACCCTCGGCGAACGCCGCCGAAAGTGCCAATGGTGCCCAGAAGAGGACTCGAACCTCCACGCCTTGCAGCGCTAGTACCTGAAACTAGTGCGTCTACCAATTCCGCCATCTGGGCCCCGGCCGGGGCGAGCCCCGGGCGAAGGGCGCGATGTTTAGGGGGGTGCCGCCTCCAAGTCAACGCCAAGCCGGGCCGTCCCGCGAAAGGCCCCAGTCCGGGCCTTTTGGGCTATCCTGCCGGCGGCCAATCAAGGGGTGGACGCATGCTGGTGGTGACGACGGAGAGACTGGCGGGCTATCGGACCGCCAAGGTGCTGGGACAGTGTTTCGGCGTGGTGGTGCGCTCCCGCGGACTGGGCGGCAACATCGTGGCGGGGCTGCGCAGCATCGTGGGTGGCGAAATCAAGGAATATACTCAGCTGCTGGAAGAGGCGCGCCGCCATGCGGTGGACCGCATGGTCACCAACGCCACATTGATGGGCGCCAATGCCATTGTGATGATGCGCTTCGATTCTTCGGAAATCGGCCAGACCATGAGTGAGATCGTCGCGTATGGCACGGCGGTAGTGATCGAGGCGGAAGCCTCATGATGCTGCGCGGCATGGTTGTGGCAGTGGGCACCTTCTGCCTGGTGGCTGGCGCAGTGATGTGGGCCTTTGCAGTGCCGACTGCGGCGATCCTGCTGTTTTGGGCCGTCGCTTTGATCGCGGGGACAATCTACGAGCGGGTGATCTACAAGCCTCTGGAAAGCTAGGCCGGCCCGGGCTGGACCGCCACCAGCGAGCGGTTCATCGATGACGCCACCGGCAAAGCCGTTACCGTTTATGTCCGGGAAGGAACCGGCGAGCGCAAGTATGTTGCGGAATGACCGGTTTCCCGCTTTTCCCGCACGCCGGCTTTGGCTATGAAGCAGCGACTTCCCAGGCGGATCTGACATGAAAAACCAACTGGTCACGATTTTCGGCGGCTCGGGCTTTCTCGGGCGCCACACCGTGCGCGCCCTGGCGCGCGCCGGTTACCGCATCAAGGTGGCCACCCGCCATCCCAACCGCGCCTTTTTCCTGCGGCCGCTGGGCACCGTCGGCCAGATCGATTTCGTCAAATGCGATGTGGCGGATGCGGAGTCCGTCGCCCGCGCCTTGTCGGGCGCCGATGCCGCAGTCAACCTCACCGGCATCCTGTTTCAGAAGGGCCAGACCTTCGAAGAGGTCCAGGCCGAGGGCGCCGCCAATATCGCCCAGGCGGCCGCTGCGGCCGGTGTCCGCGCCTTGGTGCATGTCTCGGCCATTGGGGCGGATGCGGACTCGGAGTCCGATTATGCCGTGACCAAGGCCGAAGGCGAAGTGGCCGTGCGCGAGGCCTTCCCCAGGGCCGTGATTCTGCGGCCGTCCATCATCTTCGGACCGGAAGACGGCTTCTTCAACAAATTCGCCGAACTGGCACGCTTTCTCCCCGCCTTGCCTTTGATCGGTGGCGGCAAGACCCGCTTTCAGCCGGTGTTCGTTGGCGACGTGGCGCAGGCCATTCTGGCCGGCATTTCGCGTCAGGACGGCCGCACCTATGAGTTGGGCGGACCCGCCACCTATTCCTTCAAGGAGCTGATGCAGCTGATCCTGCGCGAGACCGGCCGCAGGCGGGTGCTGATGCCGGTACCGTTCAGCATCGCCTTTCTCAAGGCCACCTTCCTGCAGCTGTTGCCCAAGCCGCTGCTGACCGTCGATCAGGTCAAGCTGCTGAAGAAGGACAATGTGGTGTCCGCGACCGCCCCCGGCCTGGCCGATCTCGGCATCACGCCCACCTCGGCGGAAGCGGTGATCCCCTCTTACCTCTGGCGCTATCGCGCCAAGGGCGAGTATGCGCCAGCGCAATCCCGCAGGGAAATCCCCGCGCCTTAGTGCATCGCCAGATAACCGATCAATACCAAACCGGCGGCAATGCGATACCAGCCGAACGGCTTCAGCCCGTATTTGGTCACGATCGCCAAAAAGCCCTTGATCACGAAAAATGCCACCACAAAAGACACCACAAAGCCGATCGCGATGTTGAGACTTTCCTGGCCGTTGAGTTCCGATGCCTTGTGATGCAGCTCCAGGATGCTGGCGCCAAGCATGGTCGGCACGGCCAGGTAAAAGGTGAACATGGTGGCGGCACGGCGATCCACGCCCAGCAGCTCGCCGCCCAGGATGGTGGCGCCTGACCGCGACACGCCGGGAATAATGGACAGGATCTGGCAGCAGCCGATCTGGAATGCCTTGGACAAAGGCAGCTTGTCGCCGTCCAGCCAGCGCGGCTTGGGCGCGATGCGTTCGAAGAGCAGGATGATGATCCCGCCCACGATCCAGCAGCCCGCGATGAAGGGCATGGCACGGGCAGGATCGAGCAGCACCTGATCGAGGAATTTCTTAAGCGCCAGTCCCGCCACCACCGAAGGCAGCAGCGCCACGATCAGGCCCAGGGCGAAACGCCGCGCTTCCGCCGAGCTTGGCAATCCGATCAGCGCCTTCCAGAAAACCTGAAAGTAGATCGCCACCACCGCCAGGATCGCGCCCAGCTGGATCACCACGGTGAATGCCTCCCATTCGTTGCCCAAGCCGAGAAGCCTTTCGGACACCAGCAGGTGCGCGGTGGATGAGATTGGGAGAAATTCGGTAATGCCTTCGACAATGCCCAGGATGACGGAAACAAGAATTTCGTGCATGGGCGAATCCCGGCAATTTGCCACCAACAGGTAGCATCGCGTCCCGTCTCGCGCATCCCATAAAACTTGTTATGTTCCGGCATGGCGAGGGGAATCGGCCAAAGGAAAGAAAAGCGCCGCGGCTGGCTGTCCAAGCTGCTGACCGCCCTGTTCGTCCTGTTGGTGCCGGCGCCCATTTTGCTGATCCTGATATTCCGGGTCCTGCCCATTCCCGGCACGCCGGAAATGCTGGTCAGCCTGATCCAGGGCAAGGGCGCTAGCTATCACTGGACCGATGACATTTCGCCCCGGCTCGAGCGCGCGGTGATTGCCGCCGAGGACCAGAATTTCTGCCGCCATCACGGCTTCGACTGGGCCAGCATCGACAAGGCAATGCAGGAGCATGACCGCCATCCGTCAAAGCCGATGCGCGGCGCCAGCACGATCTCCCAACAGGCGGCGCGCACCCTGTTCCTGGTGCCGATGCGCAGCTGGATCCGCAAAGGCCTGGAAGCCTATCTCACCGTCCTGCTGGAAGGCCTGTGGCCCAAGAAGCGGATCCTGGTGGCCTACCTGAACCTGGTGGACTGGGGTGACGGAATTTTCGGCGCCGAGGCCGCGGCCAATGCCTATTTCGGGACCGATGCTGGCTCGCTGGATGGTGCCCAGGCGGCGCGGCTGGCCGCCATTTTGCCCAATCCCCACAAATGGAAGGCCGCCCATCCCGGACGCTATGTCCGGAGCCGGACGGGCCTGTTGCAAAGCCGCAGCGCCATGGTCACCCGCGACGGATTGAATTTTTGCGTCAAATAGGGAACTGCCGTATCGGCCCCGCGTCACAGGCGTCTTGAGCCGCCCATCCAGCCCAGTATAAGTCGTCCATGCGCCGCCTGATTCACCTGCCGCTGTCTCCCAGCTGTCGTCTGGCCCGCCTGATGGTGGGAGAAAAGCGCGTCGCCTGCGATCCCGTGATCGCCGAAGACTTCAAACAATCCATGCCGGTCTTTGTGGACTTGGACGGAACCAAGGCCGAAGGAATTTGGGCGATCCTGGATCACTTGGAACATAACTATCCCGAGCGCCCCCTGGCGCCCGCCGATGACGAGGCGCGCCGCGCGTGCCTGCGCTGGGTGGATTGGGCCTTTGGTCCGTTCCACGAACAGGTGACCCAGCGCATTGTCTATGAAAAAGCCGCGCCCCGGCATACCGGCGCGGGCTTCAGCCGGCCGCCCGACATGAACGCCATCCGCGCCGGGCGCGAGGAATTGAAAAACGCCCTGAAGACTATCGGAGCGGCGGCCGAAACCCATGGCAATCTCGCCTGCCGCGAGACCACCTTGGGCGACCTGGCGGTGGCGGCGCATCTGTCGTCGTTGGACTATTTCGGCGAAATCCCCTGGCCCGACTTTGCTGCCGCCAATGAATGGTATGTGCGGATGAAGTCGCGGCCGGCTTTCCGCTCCATCCTGTTGGATCGCGTGCCGGGCCAGCCTCCGGTTTCGCATTACGCAGAACTGGATTTCTGACGGCGCATCCGCGGGCGTATATAAGGACCGCCATGCAGGACCCGGCGACCATCAAAGCGGAAATTCTGGCGCGCGCGCGGGCCGAAGGATTCGACCTGGTGCATTTTGCAGGCGCCGATGCCCTGCCCGCCAACGCCGGCCGGTTGCGCGAGTTCCTGGCGTCCGGCCATCACGGCAGCATGGAATGGATGGAAAAGCGGGCCCAGTGGCGGGCCGATCCGCAGGCGATGTGGCCGCAGGCGCGCAGCGTGATCGTCCTGGGCCTGAATTACGGGCCTAGCCATGATCCGTTGGCGATCCTGGAGCAGAAGGATCGCGGCGCGATCTCGGTCTATGCCTTGGGTGACGATTATCACGACATTGTGAAGAAGAAACTCAAGGCGCTGGCCGGGCATATTTTCCAAGCCTACAGGGCCGAGGTGAAAGTCTTTGTCGACACCGCGCCGGTGATGGAGAAACCGCTGGCGCAAAAAGCCGGCCTGGGCTGGCAGGGCAAGCACACCAACCTGGTGTCGCGGGACTTTGGCTCGTGGCTGTTTTTGGGCAGCATTTTCACGACTTTGGAACTGCCTCCCGATGTTGGCGAACAGGACCATTGCGGCAACTGCCATGCCTGCCTGGATGTCTGTCCCACCAACGCCTTTCCTGCGCCCTACCGCCTGGATGCGCGGCGCTGCATCTCCTATCTCACCATCGAGCATGATGGACCCATCCCGCGGAATTTTCGCAAAGCCATGGGCAACCGCATCTATGGGTGCGACGATTGTTTGGCGGTGTGTCCATGGAACAAATTCGCCAGGACCGCCTCCGAGGCAAAGCTTGTGGCGCGCGAAGAACTAAAGGCCCCCGCCTTGGCTGTGCTTGCGACCCTGGACGATGCCGGCTTCCGCGCTTTGTTCCGCAAATCGCCCATCAAGCGCATCGGGCGCGACCGCTTCCTGCGCAACGTGATGATCGCCATCGGCAATAGCGGCGATGCGGCGCTGGCCGATCGCGCCCTGGCGGCGCTGGATGACGGCGCCGCTATGGTGCGTGGCGCCGCGATCTGGGCGCTATCGCAATTGCTGCCGGAGGAGCGCTTCCGGCAATTGGCGCGCGACAAAATGCAGTCCGAACCCGACGCCGAAACGCGGCAGGAATGGCTTTAGGGTCTGAGATCTTCCAAATTCGCCTTGGCCTGCGCCGCCGCATTTCCCGAGCCGGTTTTTAACGCTGCTTCGAAATCCCGGCGCGCGCCACCCAGATCGCCAAGCTGGCGCCGGAGCAGCCCGCGCTCCACCAACGCATCGCCGTCACCAGGTTTGAGCTTCAAGGCGGCGTCGATATCGGCGCCGGCGTCCTCATACCGCTTAAGCGCACGCCGGGCGCTGGCCCGTAACACCAGTAGATCGGGGCGGCGTGGCGAAAGCTGCAATGCGGCGTTGAGGTCCAGCACCACTTCCGCCCAGTCGCGCCGCATGGCCTGGGCGCGGGCCAGGTCCGCGAAAAGATCGGCATCGCTCGCCGACAGGGCGAGCGCGCCGGAGAAGCTTTGCACCGCACGGGCGCCATCACCCGCCAGTAGCCAGGCATTGCCGGCCTGGTCAAACAGCGCCACGCGGAACGACGCCTCCAGCTTGGCGCCACCGCCCGCGATCTTGTCGAGCCTGGCGCCCGCTTCGCTGTAGCGTTTGAGCGTGACCAGGGCCAGCGCGGCGCAATGTTCAGCCGGAACCCCGCCACCCGATTTGGACCAGCTGTCCGCGTCGCTCAAAGCCAGTGTGGGATTGGCATCCGCATCCGCCAGGCAGCGCCGATAATGACTCGCATCGCTCTCGGCTGCCGTCGCCGGCAGCGCCGCAAGGATGAAATACAATAGCGAGGTTCGAAAAAGCCTGCACATCGTCTCAGTCTATCAGGGAAAGCAAGGCTTTCATCCTGGAACATCAGGCTCTAGGCTCGGACGAGGGAGATGCTTATGTCCATTGCACGCAGTTTCGGCGCCGCACTGTTTTTGGCCGTCCTGGCGGGCCCCGCCTTGGCGCAACCCGATGTTTCCAACCTGCCGCAACTGCCGCCCCATGCCGCCCCGACCTCGCGGGTCCAGGTCGGCAGCCTGCCGGTAATGGACACCACGCCAGCCTTCGATCCTGACCAGGCCACCGCGCGATATCTTTCCAAGATCAGTGGCGCGGCGCGGGCGCGTTCGGATGCCTATTTCGAAGGCGGCTACTGGTTGCAGCTGGTGGAAGTGATTTATGCGCTGGCGGTGGCCGGGCTGCTGCTATGGTCAGGGCTGTCGGCGCGCATCCAGGATTGGGCGGAAGGACGGAGCACCAACCGGACGTATCAGGTGATGCTCTATGTCGCCGCCTATATTCCCTTGACCGTGGCGGCCAGTTTTCCCCTGACCCTGTATGAGGGTTTTTTCCGCGAACATGCCTATGGCCTTTCCAACCAGACATTTTGGCAATGGCTGGGAGATTTCGGCATTCAGTTCGCGCTGGCTTTGGTGGCAAGTCTTCTGTTGCTGCCCCTCCTCTATGCCATCATCCGGCGCACCCGCGATTCCTGGTGGCTATGGGGCGCCGGCCTGGCCATTCTTTTCCAGGTCTTTGTGATCGTGATCTGGCCGCAATTCATAGCGCCTTTGTTCAACCATTACTCGCCTTTGCCCGATAGCGCTCTGAAAGCCAAAATCCTTTCTGTAGCGCGCGCCAACGACGTGCCGGTGGATAATGTTTGGCTGGTGGACGCATCGCGCCAGTCGAACCGGGTGTCGGCCAATGTCTCGGGTTTTCTGGGCACGGCGCGCATTTCCCTGAACGACAATCTGCTGAAACAGGGTTCTCCCGATGAGGTGCTAGCGGTGATGGGCCATGAGATGGGCCATTATGTGATGGGTCATGTTGTGCGCGGCCTTCTGCTGGAGGCCCTGGTCATCCTCGCCGGCTTCCTTTTCCTGCATTGGGGTTTCTGGTTTGCCTGCGAGATTTTCGGCGGCCAGTGGCAAGTACGAAATGTCGGTGAGGTGGCGGGATTGCCTTTGCTGGCGGGGTTGGGCGCGCTGTTCCTGTTCCTGGCCACGCCCGCGACCAATTCCATCACCCGCGTGACCGAGTACCAGGCCGACCTGTTCGGCTTGAACGCGGTGCGCAAGCCGGACGCCTTTGCCAGCGTGATGCTCAAGCTTTCCACGTATCGCAAGCTTGAGCCGGGCCATTGGGAAGAGCTGGTGTTTTATGACCACCCGTCCGGGCGTACCCGAATTGCCGCCGCGATGCGCTGGAAAAAAGAGCACATTGCCGATTCCGATATCAGAGACTCGGCCAACCTGCCTTAAATCAGCTGAAGGCCGTAAACCCGCCCATGGATCCGCAGTTGGTCTTCGAACAAGCGATAGCCTGCCACAAGCGGGGTGACTTGGCGCAGGCCGAAAAGCATTACCGCACATTGCTCCTCGCCTATCCCGGCCACGAGGTCGTCAATCACCTGATGGGCCTGCTTTACGCGCAGCTGGAGCGCTTTGCCGAGGCCGTGTCCTATTACCAAGTCTCGCTGAATACCAAGCCCGGCGAGCCTGGAGTGCTATTGGACGCCGGCAATGCCTATGAGAAGCTGGGACAATTGGATGAAGCCCTGCGCTGTTTTGAAACGGTATTGGCAGCGCATCCCGGCAATTTCCAGGCGATGAGCAATCGCGGCAACATTTTACGCATCCTTCGGCGTCCGACAGAGGCCCTGGCCTGTATCGACGCGGCGTTGGCCTTGATGCCGCAAGACCCGCAGATTCAGTACAATCGGGTCCTAACCCTGCACCAGATGGGGCGCTTTGCCGAAGCGAAGCCGGCTCTGGACCGGCTGTTGGCTCTCTCTTCCGGCCATCCGAGCATCTTCGGCGAAGCTCTGGAGAGCGCACTGCATTTGGGGGATTGGGGGCGCAGGACCCGGTTGGCCGCCGAAACTCCGGCGCGGGTGACAGATGGCATTACCAAGGTACCGCCTTTGACCTTGATGCGTTACGGTAGCGATCCGGCGCTGCTGCTGCGTTCCGCTCGCGACACCACTACTGGCCTGACGCCCAAGGTGACCGACACCCTATGGTCTGGCGAAGCCTACCACCATGACAGGATACGCGTCGCATACTTGTCTTTCGATTTCCGTATCCATCCCGTTGCCAATCAACTGACACAGATACTGGAAACACATGACCGCACGCGCTTCGAGATCATCGGCATAGCCCCCGGTCCCGATGATGGGAGCGAAACGCGCGCCCGCATGATCCGCGCTCTCGACCAGTTCCATGATGTGAGGATGTTCACGCATCGCCGGATTGCCGAAACTTTGCGGGCCCTTGAAGTGGACATTGTCGTGGATCTCAACGGTCATACCGAAGGCGCCTGCTTTCCGGCCTTGGCATTTCGCCCCTGTCCGGTGCAGGCGACATGGTTGGGCTATCCAGGGACGACCGGCGCCGGCTTTATGGATTATCTGATCGCCGACAGGATTGTGGCGCCCCTGGCCCAACAGCAATTCTATTCGGAAAAACTTGTGCACCTGCCTAACAGTTTCTTTCCCATGGACACGACGCGCAATGTCGGCGATGCGCCCGCCCGGGCCGAAGAGGGATTGCCGCGTGACGGCTTTGTCTTCTGCTGCTTCAACACCAATTGGAAAATCATTCCGCCGGTATTCGACATTTGGATGAAGCTGTTGCGCGATGTGCCTGGCAGTACGCTATGGCTCAAGGACTATGGCGAAAACCTCGCAGCGGCCTTGCGCCGCGAGGCCGCGGCGCGGGGTGTCGCGCCGGAGCGGCTTGTGTTCGCCAAGAACGCACCTTTTGAGAGACACTTGGCCCGTCACCGGCTGGCCGACCTGTTCCTCGATACCCTGCCTTACAACGCCCATGCCACAGCCGCGGATGCCTTGTGGTCGGGTCTGCCGGTCCTGACCCAAATGGGCGACATTTTCCCGGGCCGGGTGTGCGCCAGCCTGCTGACGGCAGGCGGGTTGCCGGAGCTGATAGCCCTCTCCCCGGAGGAATATGAAGCCACCGCTTTGGCCCTGGCGCGCGATCCGTCGCGATTGAAGGCAATCCGGGACAAGCTCTTGGCCAACCGCATCGCGGCGCCGCTGTTTGACATGACGCTCTTCACGCGTGACCTGGAAGCGGCCTATGAAAAAATGCTGGTGGAAAAGACCTAGGCCGGAAACTGTGCAGCCAGCGCGGCATAGAGCGCCTGGCCGGGACCAAGCGTATTGAGTAGTCTTTCACAAGCCGCGCGCGCCTCGCCTGTCCAGTCAGCGGACAAGGATCCGGCAAGCTGCGCCTGGCTCTTCAAGATCACGCCGTCATCCAGAACTTTCAATCCATTGTCGCGCAAGGTCGCGCCCGTGGTGGTGATATCCACGATCACTTCCGCCGTGCCCGCCGCCGGCGCGCCTTCCGTGGCGCCTGCACTGGGCACGATGCGATAATCCGCGATCCGCGCCTGGGCAAAGAAGCTGCGGGTCAGTTGGGCATATTTGGTCGCGACCCGCAGACGCCGCCGGTGCGCCTGGGCGTAAGCCGCGCAAACATCGTCCAGATCGGCCATGGTCGCGACATCGATCCAGGCCCCAGACACCGCCACCACCACATCGGCAAAACCGAAGCCCAACGGCTTGATCAAATGCATGCGCCCCTGCAGCTCGGGTGCTTCCTCGCGCAACAAATCCTCGCCGGTGATGCCCAGGTGAATGTCGCCCGCCAGCAATGCCGATGCGATCTCGCCCGCCGACAACAGCATCACTTCCACATCGGGGAAGCCGGCAAAGCTGGCGCGATAGCCCCGCGCGCCCACGGTCTGTTCCATGGTCACGCCGGCCGCCGCAAACCAGGCGTTGCAGTTGTCCTTCAAACGTCCTTTGGATGGGATCGCCAGGGTCAGCATCAGGCCGCTCCCGCCAATTTGGCGGCCAGCACCCGCTCGGTACGGATGGCACAGCCGATGGCCGTGACCGGCTTTTTGGCGCCCAGCATCTCCATCATGGTGTCGTAGCGGCCGCCGCCTGCCACCTGCACCGGGCCTTCCTTGTCCCGCGCCCATAATTCGAAAACGAAGCCGGTGTAATATTCCATGTTGCGACCGAAATGGGCGGTGAACTGGACCTGGCCCAGCTCCACGCCCAAGGTCTTCAGCGTAGCAAGCCGCGACTCCATCGCCGAGAGCTGCGAATCCAGATTGATGTCGATGGTCTCGAGCAGGCCACGCACTTTGGCCAGCGCCTCTTGCGCCGGACCGGAAATGTCCAACAGGGCGGCGACAGCGTCGGCGACCTTGCTGTCCAGGTGCAGGCGCGCGGCTTCGGCGGCGCGGTCCAGCGCCCGGGTCACGATCTCTTCCCGTGTCCTCCCGGCCAAAGGCGCATCGGCCTGCGCATCCAACAGAGTCTCAATCTGGGCGCGCGTGCCCGGCAGCTTAGGCCGGCCGTCGCCATGACCAAGCCAATAGAGCAAAGATTCCACATAGCCCGGTCGCCAGAAGTGACGCTTCAGGCGCGATCGCCAGTGCGGCGGGAGCTGCAGCTGGTCTACCAGCGCGCTGAACAAGGCGAGGTCGCCGATGCGCAGTGAAAAATCCTTGAGACCGCTGACCCGCAAGGCCTCCACCGCCAGGGACAGTATCTCGGTGTCGCCCGCCTCACGGTCCTCTACACCCAGCAGTTCCGCGTCAGCCTGGAAGAATTGCGTGGGACGATGCGGTTCGCCCGGCTGGTGGCGGAAAACCAGGCCGTGGTGACAAATGCGGGCCGGATAGCGCGCGCCCGACAACACCGCATGCCGGCAGATCGGAATAGTGAGGTCGGGACGCAATGCCAGCTCTCGGCCGGACGGATCCATCAGGGTGAAGGTGCGGCGGCGGATCTCTTCGCCAGAGCGGTCCAAAAAGATTTCCGCCGGCTGCAGCACCGACGGCTCTTCATTGGCGTAACCGCGATTCGCGAACAGCGCCAGAATCCGTTCGACAACCGCCTTCAGCGCCTGGCCGGCGGGAGCGTCGTAATAGGGAAAGGCGGCCATCAGCTGCGGCCTTTCAGCATAGCCTTGATTTCCGCCACCAGCGCGCCGCGTGCCACGCTTTTCTGCGCTTCGCGATTTGCGACCCAGTCGGCGCGGCTGGCCATGTCCTTGGCCAGTTCCGCGCCCAGCGCCAGATCCTTGAGCGTGACTTCGCCCCGCGCCCGCTCGTCCGGTCCTTCCACTACCGCGATGGCGGCGCCGCGCTTGTCGGCATATTTGAACTGGTCGCCCATCTTGCCGTTGCCGACATAGGCTTCGGCGCGCAGGCCGGCGGCCCGCAATTCCTGCACCATGGCAAAGCTTGCAGCCGCTTCCTGCCTGTCGAAAACCGTGATCACCACCAGGGGAGGCAAGGCTGGCTGCTTCCCGCGCAGCGCCGCCAGCAGCCGGCTGACGCCGATGGAAATACCCGCCGCCGGCACCCGCTGACCGGTGAAACGGGCCACCAGGTCGTCATAGCGCCCGCCGCTGGCGATTGAGCCGAACACCACTTCCTCGCCCGCATCATTGGTGACGGGGCCGGTGAGCTGACCTTCCCAAACCGGGCCGGTGTAATAATCCAGGCCGCGCACCACGCCGGTGTCGAACATCACCCGGTCGGGCCCATAGCCGCAAGCCGACAGCAGCTTGACGATCTGCTCCAGCTCGTTGAGCCCTTCGGCGCCCACTTTGCTGGTGGCGATCAGAGTGGCGATCTGGTTGAGATGTGTCTCCTCATCCTTGGCATCGGGCGCGACAAAGGCCAGCACGCGCTGCGCCTGCGCGTCGCTCAGCCCCGCGCCCCTGGTGAAATCGCCGGACTCGTCTTTGCGGCCGGGGCCCAGCAATGCAGAAACGCCCCCCACGCCCAGCCGGTCCAGCTTGTCGATGGCGCGCAGCACGATGCCGCGCCGCTCGCGGTCTTCCAGCGGAATGCCCGCCACTTCCAGCACGCCGTCCAACAGCTTGCGGTTGTTGATCTTGACGATATAGCCGCCGCGGCTAAGCCCCAACGCCTCCAGCGTGTCGCACAGCATCATCAGCAGTTCGGCATCGGCGCTCGCGGTGGCGGTCCCCACCGTATCGGCATCGAACTGGACGAATTCGCGGAAGCGCCCCGGGCCGGGCTTTTCATTTCGCCACACCGTGCCGGTCTGGTAGCGCCGGAACGGCTTGGGCAGGTTCTGGAAATTGGCGGCGACATGGCGGGCCAGAGGCGCGGTCAGGTCGTAGCGCAGCGACATCCATTGTTCGTCATCGTCCTTGAGCGAGAAGACGCCTTCATTGGGACGATCGACATCCGGCAGGAATTTTCCCAGCGCATCGGTATATTCGAAGGCAGGCGTCTCCAAAGGCTCGAAGCCATAGCTCTCATAGACGCTGCGGATGGTCGCCAGCATCTTCTGCTCGGCCATGATTTCGGCGGCGCCCCGGTCGCGGAATCCGCGCGGCAGCCTGGCCTTGGGTTTGGTTTGTTTGGGCGAAGTCATGGGATGGATTGGAATCTTTGGATTGGCGGGGGTTGTACCGGCCCCCTGTCCCGGCGGCAAGGAAACGCCCCGCCTTCGTGATAAGGCATTTTAAATCAATGACTTATAAGCGCGCCGCTTTGCCGCTTGCGCGGCCACATGCTGCAATGCGAACTAGCGAAAACAGCTGGAGATTCAGCGCGTGGCGGAAAGCAAAGTCTATCCCGATGCGGCTTCGGCCCTGAAGGGCCTCACTTTCGACGGCATGACCGTGATGTCGGGCGGCTTCGGCCTGTCCGGCAATCCGGAAAATTTGATCACCGCGCTGAAGGAAGACGGGGTCAAGAACATCACCGTGATCGCCAACAATTGCGGCGCCGACGGGCTGGGCCTGTGGGTGCTGCTCAACAATGGCCAGATCAAGAAGATGATCTCCTCCTATGTGGGCGAGAACAAGCTGTTCGAAGAGCTGTTCCTCAACGGCAAGCTCGAACTGGAATTGAATCCGCAAGGCACGCTGGCCGAGCGTATTCGCGCCGGCGGCGCCGGCATCCCGGCCTTCTATACCCGCACGGGCGTGGGCACGATTGTGGCGGAAGGCAAGCCGCATGCGGAATTCGACGGGCTGACTTATGTCCAGGAGCGCTGGCTGCGGGCCGACCTTGCCATGGTCAAGGCCTGGAAAGGCGACACCGAAGGCAACCTTGTCTATCGCAAGACCGCGCGCAACTTCAATCCGGTGATGGCGACTGCGGGCAAGGTCACTATTGCCGAAGTGGAAGAGCTGGTGCAGCCAGGCGAGCTCAATCCCGACCAGATTCACACGCCGGGAATATTCGTGCAGCGCATCCTGCAGGGCAAAGACTATAAGAAATTGATCGAGCGGGTGACCACGCGTCCTCGTCCTGCAGGAGTCGTGTGATGGGCTGGAGCCGTGAAGAGATCGCCGCCCGCGCCGCCCGGGAATTGCAGGATGGCTTTTACGTCAATCTGGGTATCGGCATTCCCACTTTGGTGGCGAATTACATTCCCAAGGGCCTGAAAGTCACGTTGCAGAGCGAGAACGGCATGCTGGGCATGGGCCCCTTTCCCTATCCGGGTGAGGAAGATCCCGACCTGATCAATGCCGGCAAGCAGACCATCACCGAACTGCCCACCACCAGCTATTTTTCGTCCGCCGACAGTTTCGCCATGATCCGCGGCGGCCATATCGACCTGTCGGTGCTGGGCGCCATGGAAGTGTCGGAGGACGGCGATATCGCCAACTGGATGATCCCCGGCAAGATGGTCAAGGGCATGGGCGGTGCCATGGACCTGGTGGCCGGTGTCAAGCGCATCGTGGTGGTGATGGAGCACACCAACAAGGCCGGCGAATCCAAGATCCTGAAAAAATGCAGCCTGCCGCTCACCGGCACCCAGTGCGTCGACATGATCGTCAGCGACCTGTGCGTCTTCACGCGTGAGCGTGGCAAAAGCGAATTGAAACTGATCGAACTGGCGCCAGGGGTGTCGCTGGAAGAGGTCACCGCGAAAACAGAAGCAAGATTCACCAGCGGGCTCTAGGGGACCCCAATGTCACCGCGTATGCAGAGCCGCCTCTGGCAGCATCATCTGCCTTTGGCTGCCTTGACGGTCGCTATGACCTGGCTGCTGTACGTCACCCGTCCCTATCCCGACGTAATCACGCGGTTGAGCTTTTCCACTGCCTGGCCCGCTTTGGTGTTGCTGGCAGTGACCTTGATTATCGGTCCCTGGCGCACCCTGCAAGGCAAGGCGCCGGTGCTATCGCAGGACCTGCGCCGCGACATCGGCATCTGGGGCGGCTCGCTGGGCGTGATTCATGCCGTCATCGGCAATTGCGAGCATCTGCGGGGCCGGCCCTGGCTCTATTACGTCTACGAAAAGACCCAGGAGCATCTGATCCCGATACGTCATGACCTATTCGGCTTTTCCAATTACACCGGCCTGTTCGCGGGCTTGCTGTTGCTGCTGTTGCTGGCGACATCCAATGACGCCAGTTTGCGCAAATATGGCAATCCCGGATGGAAAAGCCTGCAGCGCTGGAACTATGCCTGTTTCGCTCTGACGGCCTTGCACACCTTTGGTTATCTGATCGGCGTCCAAGCCTTGAAATGGGGCTCGATCGTCACCGCCACGCTATGCGTGGCGCTTGCCGCCTGGCTGCAATATCTGGGCTGGCGGGCGCGCCTAGGGAAGCGGGCCGCCAACCGTGGCTGAACCGGAGCCGGCACATCCCGCCGCACCATAGCGCACGAATTTCTGGATGCGCTTACCGGTATCGACTTCGGCGGTATAGATGTTGCCATGGCTGTCCAGGCTCACTTGGTGCAGCCAGTGGAACTGTCCGGCATCGCGGCCAGATCGTCCCAGCCGTCCCAATTCCTGCAGGTTGCTGCGGTTCAGAACATAGATGGTCATGTTGGAATTGTCGCCGACATAAAGACAGCTTTGCGCCTTGTCCTTGGAGAAGTTCAGGGACACGGAGGTGCCCGGCATGACCCCCAGAGTCTCGGTGTTGGGGCTAATCGCCTGTTCGGCGACAAAGCCGCATTTGCCGGCCACGCCTTCCGGATTGCTGCAAGGCTTGCCCAGCGACGGGTCCTTGCTGTCGAACACCTGGATGCGGTCATTGCCGCGGTCGCAGACATAGATCTTGCCGTCGTCGGCGATCTTCACGCAGTGCACCGGATTGCGGAAGAAGGCGGGCTTCTTCACGCCTTTCAGCCGGTCGGTCACCCAGCGGCCACCCGCGGCGGCGGCGGCATCGTCCACCGGATTGGAACCATAGGCGCCGAAATGGCCAATATATTTGCCGGTGTCGGCATCCACCACCAGAACGCGCCGGTTGCCATAGCCGTCGGCGACGTACAGGCGGTTGGTCTTGGGATCCACCACCATGTCGGCCGGAAGATAGAGCAAGGGCGTGCCATTGATGCCGCCACTGGTGTCGTTGCTGGCAGGCGCGGTGGGCGTGCCGCCGATCCGCATCTTGAAATTGCCATTCTGGTCGAACTTCAGCACAAAGCCGTCGGCGCCCTCCTTGTGCGTAGACCATGCGGGCGCGCTATCGGGCGCCTTGGCGCCATTGCCCGCCAGCCAGAGATTGCCCTTGTGATCGACATAAATGCCGTGCTCGCTGTTGGGCCATATGCAGCCATCGGCGGCCTTGCAATGGCTTTCCAGCCAGCCGGGATCGGCCGGACCGCCCCAGGCCTGCAGTAGCTTGCCGGCGGTATCGAATTCCAACACTGACGGAGCGGCGTTGCAGCAATCCGCCACCGCGCCATTGGGACGCGCAAAGCCCAAGCCGTTCTTGCCGTCACTACCGCCGCGCGTTTCCAGCGCGGCTTCGTCGGTGGTCATGGTGCGGGGACGGTTGTAGACCCAGATGTGATCCTGGCTGTCGACATACAGCCCGCCAATCTGGCCCAGCAGCCAGCTATGCGGCAGGGGTGCCGGCCAACCCGGATCGGCGACAAAACCGGGTGTCGTGCCCGTGGCGGCCTTGTTATAAACGCCGGTATTGGCATAGAGCCGGTCCAGGATGGACTGATCTTTTTTCAACGTGTCGGCGGCCAAAGCGCCACCCGAAGCCAGCATCGCTGCCAGCAGAAACCAAGCCTTGCGCATCCCCACTCCCCTTATTTTTCTGTCAGCTGGTCCTGCGGCACTTCGATCACCAGCACCCGTTTCGGTGCAGTGCCCACCTTGACGCGGGCGATCTCTTTTTCCGCTTTGACGTCCAGGATCGAAGTGTCGTCGGTATCGGCATTGCTCACGCCGGCATATTTGCCGTCGGCCGAAAAGCTGATCCAGTTGGGGCAGGCCCCAACCGTGATCTTCTTGCCCAGCTTCTTGCTGGCAATGTCATAGACATAGACGCCCGCATCGGAGACCGATGTAACCCATAACTTCCTGCCATCCGGAGTCAGAGAGATGCCGTGAGTTGGCGTGTTGGGCGGCTCGACCCTGCAGTTCATCCAAGGCATGGTCGGCAGAACCTGTTGCGACATGGTTTGATTCACCAGGTCGATGGTGGCAAAGCCATGCAGCCCGCTCAGGGCGGTATAAAGCGTCTTCTCGTCCTTGGTGACGGCAAAGGGCCTGGGATCGCCAGCCACCTTCACTTCGTTGGTGACCTCCATTTTGACCAGGTCGATGCGATGGATGCGGAACGCGTCGCGCTCCTCGCAATAGACGATGGAATTGCTGCCGCCCTCCGGCGTGAAGCAATTGTGGGGATGAACGGTCTTGAAGCTTTTGACAATCTTCTTTTCAGCAATATCCACCACCACCGAGGCATTGGCCGGCGCCAGCAGCGGCACCACGACATAGCGGCCGTCATTGGTCGCGGCGCATTCGTTCGGTCGACCGCCCAGCGGGATGGTGTCGGTGACCGCGCTGGTTTTGGTGTCGATCACCTTGAGGCTGTTCTCGGATTCGATGGTGGCAAAAGCCCGGCGGCCGTCGGCCTGGGCGCAGACGCCGTGCACGATGGGCCCCACCTTGAGGGTCTTGACCACCTTCTGGGTGGAAAGGTCGATGATGGAGATATCGTCGCCCTGGCTGTTGGCGACATAGAGCATCGAGCGGGTGGCCGCGCCCGCTCCTTGGGCCATTGCGACTGCGCACGCCGCCACCAGCAGAAATTTACGGACCATGACACTCCCCGTTTTGCTTGGCCCCGATCATTGCCCCTTTTTAGCGGAAGGGGCGGCCCAAGGCCAATGGCTGGCGCCCAAAGCGCCGGCATTCTCTCCGGAATCCATGCAGAATCTGTTGGGGACACCTTTTGGGGGCGGTGCAGCAATTCTCCCGGCCCAGAATCAACCCCCGAGATTGCCTGTCACAGTTTTTCGCCGGGCGGTTCACCCGGCGACAATTGAGCCCTGGAAAGGCTGGCTGGTTCGGATTCCTGTCTCAACCTGAAGTCGCCGTCATCTCCTTGCGCGCATTTAAGGCGACGCCTCGCCCGCAAGATGAGATGTCAAAGCCGTTCCTTTTCGGGAACTGCACGCCAAGAGCTCCCCAAGTGCGGCGTGCCGCCGAAGAGGGTGGTGGGTCCGTCCCCTCGGCCCACCACCATTTCCAGGGGAAGGCGCGCCATGACACGCAGGTTGATCGCTGTTTCGGTTGTGACGGCTACGGTCTTGGTCGCCATTTTCGGTGTCACCATGGCGCTGTCCTACCAGGTCCATGAGCGTTGCACCGACCAGATGGCGCAGCAGGGCAATTGCTGAAGCCCGCCATGCGCCAATTGTTGTCCCTGATCGCTTTTTCGCTGGGAATGGCCAGCAGCCCTGCTCTTTGTGACCCTTCCGCGCTGAGTGACGTGCCCCCGGTCCTTCCTGATCCGTCTTTGGCGACCAGCATCCGGTTTTCGCCCAGCCTGACCAACGCAGGCGTGGCGCTGGTAGGGCCGCCTGCTGCCGGAACCAGCCGCCCCCATACGCCGTGCGTCCCGGCCAATCCCTGCGCGACGGCCACGCCGGCTGCCGACCGTGTCGCACCGGCGCGCCCGAATTGAGCGGCAAGCAATCAATTGAGATTTGCTGACGACTGTCGCGCGGCACCAAGCCTGATATAGTCGCGGCCAAGGACAATAGCCGTCAGGCTGGCCGAGCCTGACCGGATCGGGAGGGCAATCATGCTTACAAAGCGCAGAAGTTTCCTGGAAGCCGTGCTGGCATTGCCGGCGGCGGCAACCGCCTTGGTCAGTGGCGCGGCGCCCGCGACGGCCGCCGTGCAAAAACGAAACCTGTTGGGCGAACTCGGGGTGCGGCCTTTCATCAATGCCGCCGGCACCTACACCACCCATAGCGGTTCGCTGATGCGCCCGGAAACGATCGAGGCGATCAACTACAGTTCGCAATATTTTGTCGAGGTGGATGAATTGCACGACGCGGTCGGCAAGCGGATCGCATCGCTGGTCGGCTCCGAGGCGGCAATGGTCACCTCCGGCGCCGCTTCCGCCTTGACCTTGGGCACCGCGGCGACGATCACCGGCACGGACCGCCAGAAGATAGATCGAATTCCCGACCTGACCGGGATGAAGAATGAAGTCATCATCCAGAAATCCCATCGCTGGGATTACGACCACGGCATCCGCAATGCGGGCGTCAAGATGGTCGAGGTCACTTCTCGCGCCGAACTCGAGAACGCCGTCAACGAAAAAACCGCCATGATGTTCTTCCTCAACTATGCTAACGGCAAGGGGGAGATAAAAGACGCGGAGTTCGCCCAGCTCGGCAAGAAGCATGGAATCCCCACCTTCAACGACTGCGCCGCCGACGTGCATCCGGTGGAGAATATTTCCAAATGGACCAAGATGGGCTTCGACCTGGTCTGCTTCTCGGGCGGCAAGGGGTTGATGGGACCCCAATCCTCCGGCCTGCTGCTGGGGCGCGCCGACCTGATCGCTGCCGCACGCGCCAACAACAGTCCCCATTCCGCCACGATCGGGCGCGGCATGAAGGTCAACAAGGAAGAGATGCTGGGAATCTTGGTTGCCCTGGAGTCCTTCCTCCAGCGCGACCATGCGGCGGAATGGAACGAATGGGAACAACGCGCCAACCTGATCATCGCCAGCGTCACTTCCGTGCCGGGGGTGAAGGCCGAGATGTACCTGCCGGAAGTCTTCAACCGCTGGCCCCATATCCGCGTCACCTGGGATGAAGCAGCTCTGGGCGTCAAACGAGCCGATCTCATTCACAAGATGCGGGCGGGCGAGCCTTCTATCCTGGTCTGGTCGGCTGACAATGCCCTGGACCTTGGCGTCATCACGCTGAAGCCGGGTGAGGAGAAAATCGTCGCCCGCCGGCTGAAACAGGAACTGCAGTTGCGGGCCTGAGCTACCGTAGGGAAATATTGGAGATGGAATTCCACAGGGAGGGCTGTCATGAGATATGGAAGTGTAATCATCGCATTGGCCATCGCGGGTTCGCACCCTGCCCTTGCCGGCTCCGTGAAATACAACAGACCGGGCGCAAGTCAGGCGGTGGACGCGATCAACACATGTCAGCCGAAGCTCAATGAAGCGCAGAACGCCTTGGTCATGCTCCGCCTGCCGGCCGGGGATCCGAGAGGCAAGCAGATCATGCACGAACTGGGCATGGCGCGAACCGCGATGGAAACTGGGCATGCGCAGGAATGCCTGACCCATGTCAGTAATGCAGCAGGCCTTGAATAGACAATCCGCAGCCATTCGAGATGGTATAGTTGGTTGGGTCCGAGCCTGGCGAGGACAGGCGCGCCCAAGCGCGCACCAGGAGACCACCCATTACGAACTGATTGCTGGCATATGAGAGATGGTACAGTTGGGTGGGGTCCGAGCCTAGCGAGGACGGGCGCGCGCCCAAGCGCGCCCAGGGAGACCACCCATTACGAACTGATTGCTGGCATATGAGAGATGGTACAGTTGGGTGGGGTCCGAGCCTAGCGAGGACGGGCGCGCGCCCAAGCGCGCCCAGGGAGACCACCCATTACGAACTGATTGCTGGCATATGAGAGATGGTACAGTTGGGTGGGCTCGAACCACCGACCTCCGGATCCACAATCCGGCGCTCTAACCAACTGAGCTACAACTGCACACACGGCCTTGCGGCCAATTCATTCGGAGCGTTTGCCCGGCGCTCTCCCCGGGGCGTGCTTGGCTGCACGCCCGTCCTCGGCCGAACGGCCTCGGACCCAACTGAGCTACAACTGCACACACGGCCTTGCGCCCAAGGCGCAGGAGGGGCCTTCTATGGTCGCGCGTGAGCAAAAGCAAGGGCTTAGACCAACCGACTGTTAAATCCGGGCAATTCTGCCGTCCGAAGGCAAGCGCCCGCCTTAGGGTCCTGTACCTTTCTTTCCGCATCGCTAGTCTTTCCCTCCATGAAGTTGCGTCGCTATACCCTGCTTCTCCTCGCCCTGGCCTTGGTTGCCTTGGTCGGGGTGCTTTATTTGCGGACCCGCCCTGCGCCCATTCTCACCGTGATGACCTGGCCGGGCGCCTATGGCCGGGCCCAGGCTTCCGCCCAGATGCATCCCTATGCCGCCAGGAAAAATGTGGACGTGCGCACCGCGCTGTGGGACGGCGACCTGGCCGAGGTCGCCGCCATGGTGAAGAACCGCACCTACAAGGCCGACGTCATCGATTTCGAACTGCCGGCCGCCGTGAAGGCGTGCAGCCAGAAGCTGTTGGAAAAGATCGATCCTGCCAGCCTGCCGGCAGGCGCGGACGGAACGCCTGCGACCCGCGATTTTGTGCCGGGCGCCATCGGTCCCTGCTGGGTGGGCGGCATGGTCTATTCCCAGCTGATGATCTATTCGCCGTTGATGAAGCGCACACCGGAAACCCTGGCCGATTTTTTCAATCGCAAGAAATTTCCCGGACGGCGGGCGTTGAGCCGCGCCAACGCCAAGTTCAACCTGGAGATGGCCCTGCTGGCGGACGGCGTGGCGCCTGGCGATGTCTACAAGATGCTGGAGACGCCGGAGGGACTGGACCGCGCTTTCGCCAAATTGGACGCGCTCAAACCCATCTGGGCCCATGATAGCAAGGACGCTTTGGACTGGGTGAAGAACGGCCAGGCGGTGATGGCGACCGCCTTGAACAATGACGTGCAGGGGGAAAAGGAATTCAGCCCCGGCGTAATCTGGGATCACCAGCTCTATGAGCTGGATGTGCTGGCCATACCGGCGGGAAATCCGAAAAAGGACCGCGCCCTGGATTATATCGCCTATGCCACCGGCAGCGCGCCATTGGCTGCCATGGCCAATTGGGTTCCCTTCGGGCCTGCCCGCCATTCCGCCCTGGCACTGGTCAAGAACAATCCCGAGACCGGCAAGCCGATGCGTCTGTTGTTGCCCACCGCGCCGGAGAATTTCGTCCAGGCCTTTGCCATCAATGACGGCTGGTGGCTCGCCCATGGCGAAGCGATCGCCTCGCGCTGGCAGGAGTTCGTTTCGCGATGATGGCCTATGCCTTGCGCCGCCTGCTGGGCGCCATTCCCACCCTGTTCGTCATCGTCACCTTGGCCTTTTTCATGATGCGGATCGCGCCGGGCGGGCCCTTTGACAGCGAGCGTCGCCTGCCGCCTGAGGTCGAGCGCAACGTCAAGGCGGCCTACAATCTGGACAAGCCCCTAAGCCAGCAATATCTGATCTATCTTGGCCGGCTGGTGCATGGCGATCTCGGCCCGTCCTACAAGAACAAGGATTTCAGCGTGGCGCAGCTGATCGGTATCGGCCTGCCGGTGAGCGCGCGATTGGGACTGACGGCCATGGCGCTGGCCTTGCTGCTGGGGACAGCGTTGGGGGTGAGCGCGGCCTTGCGGCAAAATCACTGGCAGGATCATTCGGTGATGAGTGTGGCGATGCTGGGCATCACCATTCCCACTTTCGTCACCGCGCCCGTCCTCACATTGGTATTCGGCATCTACGGGATATCCCTGTTCGGCCATGAACTGACCTTGCCGGTGGGTGGCTGGAATGGCGGGGCGCTCGCCAACATGATCCTGCCGGTGACGGTGCTGGCGCTGCCCCAGATCGCCATCGTGGCCCGGTTGATGCGTGGCTCGATGATCGAAGTGTTGCGCGCCAACTACATCCGCACCGCCCGTGCCAAAGGTCTGCCGGTGTCGCGCATCGTGCTGGGGCATGCGCTGCGCGCCGCTGCCCTGCCCCTGGTCTCTTATCTGGGGCCCGCTTTGGCCGCCATCCTTACCGGCTCATTGGTGGTGGAGCAGATATTCGGCCTGCCCGGCATTGGCCGCTACTTCGTGCAAGGCGCCCTGAACCGCGACTATACCTTGGTGCTGGGCGTGGTGATCTGTTACGCGACACTGATCATCCTGCTGAACTTCCTGGCCGACATTGCTTACGGGATTCTCGACCCGCGCGTGAGGCTGTCATGATCGCCACCGGCCAGACGCTCAAGCTGGTGGAAGACGTCAAGGGCCGCAGCCTGTGGGTGGATGCCCGCCGCCGCCTGTTCCGCAACCGCGCCGCCATGACGGGCATCATCATCCTGGCCGTGATCGCCTTCCTGGCGGTGTTCGCGCCCCTGATCTCGCCCTATGGATTCAACGAACAGAATTACGACATCATCGCCTGCGCGCCGGCCTGGTGGCCGGCCGAAGCCTCTTGCACGGCAGCTGGGCATATTTTTGGCACCGATTCTATCGGCCGCGACCTGTTCGTGCGGGTGTTGTTTGGCGCGCGGGTGTCGCTGGCGGTTGGCCTGGTGGCGAGTTTGGTGTCGCTGCTGATCGGCGTGCTGTATGGCGCGGTGGCCGGTTACCTGGGCGGACGCGTCGATTCGCTGATGATGCGCTTGGTGGACATTCTCTATTCCCTGCCCTTCGTCTTTTTCGTCATCATCTTGATGGTCATGTTCGACCGCAATTTCATCTTGCTGTTTGTGGCGATCGGCGCGGTGGAGTGGCTCACCATGGCACGGATCGTGCGCGGCCAGACTCTGTCCATCAAGCAGAAGGAATTCATCGAGGCCGCCCGCGCTGCCGGTGTCGGGCCGCTTGCCATCATCACTCGCCATGTCATTCCCAATGTGGTGGGACCGGTGATGGTTTATGTCACCCTCACGGTGCCGGGCGTGATCCTGACCGAGAGCTTTCTTTCCTTTTTGGGCCTGGGCATCCAGGAACCGCTCACCAGCTGGGGCGTGCTGATCTCGGACGGCGCCGACCAGATGGAGACTGCGCCCTGGATGCTGTTGTTCCCCGCTTCGTTCATGGCGGTGACCTTGTTCTGCTTCAACTTCGTCGGCGACGGGTTGCGCGACGCGCTCGACCCCAAGGACCGGTGATCCGATGGCGGCGCTGTTGGAGATCACTGGCCTCAATGTGCATTTCTCCCTCGCCGATGGCGATGTCCATGCGGTTCAGGATGCCAGCCTTGCTGTCCAGGAAGGCGAATGTTTGGGCGTGGTGGGGGAAAGCGGATCGGGAAAAAGCCAGCTGTTCCTCGCGGCTTTCGGCCTTCTGGCCGCAAATGGGCGCGCCCAGGGCAGCGTGAAATATCGCGGCGAAGAGATACTCCGCGCTTCGCCCAAACGGCTCAACGCCATCCGTGGCGGCGCCGTCACCATGATTTTCCAGGATCCGCTCACCTCCTTGACCCCGCACATGAAGGTCGGTGCGCAGATCGCGGAAGCGCTGATGCTCCATCGCCACGTGTCCCGCGGCGAGGCCGAACGGAAGGCGCGCGAGATGCTGGACTACGTCCGCATCCCGGAAAGTGGTCGGCGCCTGAAGCAATATCCCCATGAACTGTCAGGCGGCATGCGTCAACGCGTGATGATCGCCATGGCGACCATCACAGGACCCGATTTGATCATCGCCGATGAGCCCACCACGGCCCTGGACGTGACGGTACAGGCCCAGATCCTGGAAATCCTCAGGGCCTTGAAGACCGACCGGAAAACCGCCATCGCCATGATCAGCCATGATATGGGCGTGATCGCGGGCCTGGCCGACCGGGTGCAAGTGATGCGACATGGCCGGATTGTGGAAAGCGGCACCGCCGACGACATCTTCTACGCCCCCCAAGACTCCTATACGCGCCTGTTGCTGGATGCGATCCCCAAGGGTGACGAATCGCCGGCGCGAGCTGGCACGGTGGGACCGCCGTTGCTGACTGTGGATGACCTGCATGTCAGCTTTCCGGTCAAGGAAGGGCTGTTCGGCAAGACGCAGACCTTGCGCGCCGTGGATGGCGTCAGCTTCACGCTTCACCAAGGCGAGACTTTGGGCGTGGTCGGCGAAAGCGGCTGCGGCAAATCCACCTTGGCGCGGGCCGTGCTACAACTTCTGCCCAAGTCGGGTGGCCGGGTGGTGTGGCTAGGCCATGACTTGGACACGGCCACCCAGTCCGACATCCGCAAGCTGCGCGAGGATTTTCAGATCGTTTTCCAGGACCCTTTGGCGAGCCTGGACCCGCGCATGCCGATCGGCCAATCCATCGCCGAACCGCTCAAGAGCCTGGAACCCGGCATCTCGCGTCGGGACTTGCGTGAAAAAGTGCGCGCGACCATGCGGCGTGTGGGCTTGGACGAGTCCTGGATTAATCGCTATCCCCACGAATTGTCGGGCGGCCAAAATCAGCGCGTCGGCCTGGCGCGGGCCATGATCGTGGGCCCCAAAATGCTGGTTTGCGACGAGGCCGTCAGCGCGCTCGATGTCTCCATTCAGGCGCAGATCGTCGAGTTGATCCGCAGCCTGCAGGCCGAAACCCGCCTGGCGCTGATTTTCATCAGCCACGACCTGTCGGTGGTGCGCCGGCTTTCACACCGGGTCATGGTCCTCTATCTGGGCCGCGTGGTGGAACTTGCAACCAGCATGCAACTGTATACCGATCCCCAACATCCTTATACGCGCGCCCTGTTGTCCGCCGTCCTGACTCCCGATCCCCGCGCCGAACGCGCCAGGAAACGCGAGATTTTGACCGGCGATCTGCCGTCGCCGCTGGATTCTCGCGCCCGGTTAACATTCCTCAAATCCCGGTTGGACACGCCCGATTACCGCCCTCGATTGCAGGAAATCGCGGCCGGCCACTGGGTCGCCGAACACGACTAACTTTCCGGCCGCAAATCGTGCTATAAATCGGACGATGCGCCGGTTTGATCATGGCGCGCAGGGACGAAAAGACGGAGACGCCATAAACAGACGGCCGCAGGGCAACATCCAGGAGGCATTAGATGAGCGATCTGCAGGAATTCCACCATTTCGAGGAGGCGCCGGATGTCAAGTCCCGTACCTGGGTGGCGATTGTCATAGCAGTCATCATGGCCGGCTTTGGCGTCTATGTTTATGAAAAGATCTGGAGCCCGCGCGTGCCGCCGTCGCCGGTTCTGGACAACCAGCTGCCCACACGCTGACAGGCACGTAGCAGGTATAAGCGCCCGCGATCAGCGCACGCGCTTCACCTTGTAGTGCTGGTTCTCGTCGTTCAGCACCAGGTTGAAGCTGTGCATGGCGCCCTGGCGGATGGTCACCCGCATGGTGGTAGCGGGCTGGCGCCAGCGAGCCGGGTTCTTGGCGGCATCGTCATCGGTCTGCTGCCAGACTTGGCCATCGGGCAAAGTGACCGTGAACCCGTCCTTGTTCATTTCATACGACTTGATGGGCGCGTTGTTGACCACATCATCGCCTCCGAACACATCCAAAAGACCGGACCGCCTGGGCATGGGCGGCGGCCCGCTGCGCACCGTGGCGCGGCTGACCGTCGGTGGAAGCACCGTGGGCTGAGGCTGGGTCTGCAGCAATTTCAACTGCGATTGCGGCGCCGGCGTCAGGCCGAGCCAGGCGCGCATCGGCTGGGCGGCCCCATAATAACAATCCAGCCATTGCCGGTCGTCGGTCAGGTTGGCGCAACGCGTCAGGCCAGAAACCACCTCTTCGCGCGCATCCGCAAGCGCCGGGTTGGGCATCAGGCCGGGCGAAACCGCCCCAGCCATAGCCGCAGCAAAAACCATCTTACGCATGCCAACCCCCACGCAAAACCATTGAATTACCCATTGAATTGCCAGTTGAATTGTCGATTGAATTTTCAGTCCCAAATCCGGCAAATGTTTGCCGAAATGGCATCGTAAAAGGTCTTGATGGCATCGGGCAAGGCATGGAACCGGCGACTTGCTTTGGCGGGCGGCGCAGCCGTCGCGGCGGGCGCCGCTGCTTTAGCCTTCTATAAGCCGCAAGCCTCCCGTCACCAGATTGCCGGTCCCGGCGTATACCGTCGGGGCAATGTCGCCGAGCCTCGCACCCTCGACCCGCTTTTGTCCGATGGCGTGCAGGAATTCGAGATCATCGGCGACCTGATGGTCGGGTTGATGGCGCATGATCCCGATGGGCGTCCGGTTCCCGGCATGGCGACCCATTGGGACTCCTCGGCTGATGGGCTCACCTGGACTTTTCACTTGCGCGAGGCGCAATGGTCGGACGGACACCCTGTCACGGCGGAAGATTTCGTCTTTGCCTGGCGGCGAATCCTCGATCCCGAAGTCGCCAGCAGCTATTCCTATTTCCTCTACTTGGTGAAAAACGCCGAGGGCGTCAACAGCCGGAAACTGCCTCCGGATGCGCTGGGCGTGCGCGCCGTCGATTCCCGCACTTTTGAAATCCATCTTATCCATCCCGCGCCCTATCTGCTGGAGATGCTGACCCATACCGCCACAATGGCGCTGCCCAAACATGTGGTGGAGGTCAAGGGACGGGATTGGGCGCGGCGCGAAAACTTCGTCGGCAACGGGCCATTTGTGCTGAAGGAGTGGATTCCCAACGAATATGTCCTGGTGGAAAAGAATCCCCGCTTCTACGACGCCGCCAACGTCGCTTTGCAGCAAGTGTATTTCTACCCCACCGCCGATTACGGCGTGGCGCTGCAGCGTTTCCGCGCCGGCGAGTTGGACTTTCAGGACCGTTTTCCCGAACAGCAGATCAGCTGGATCCGGAAAAACCTTCCCCGCACCATCGATCCGGTTCCACAACTGATCACCGAAATCATCGCCTTCAACCTCAAGCGCAAACCCTTCGACGACATAAGGGTGCGCGAGGCCATCAATCTGGCGATCAACCGGGAAGCCATCACCGGCCGCATTCTGCGCGCCGGGCATGTTCCCGCCTATGGCCTGATTCCGCCCGGCACCGACAATTATCCCCGTGGTCCCACACTGGGCTTCGAGGCCATGCCCTACTCCCAGCGCCTGGAGCGGGCGCGTCGCCTGATGCAGGCCGCCGGGTTTGGGCCCAATCGCCGGCTGGAGACCAGCTATATGATCCGCGCCACCGTGCCGGGAATCTACCGCTCGGTCGCCGCCGCGACCCAGCAGATGCTGGCGCAAATCTATGTCGACATCGCCATCCTGCCCAACGACATGCAGGTTTTCTATCCCGCCATCCAGGCGCATGATTTTGACATTGCGGAATCGGGATGGCAGGCCGATTTCAACGACGCCTCGACCTTCCTGGACCTGTATCGCACTGGCAGCGGCAACAATTGGGGCGAATACAGCAACCCGGCCTTTGACGCGATGATGGATGCTGCGCAACGCGACCTCAACCTGGAAAGCCGCGGCAGGAAGCTGGCGGCGGCGGAAGCCATCATGCTCAAGGACTTTGCCGCCGCGCCTCTGTTCTATTGGGTAAATTTGAATTTGACTTGGCCCTATGTGAAGGGTTTCAAGGCAAATCCCATGGACTATCACCGCTCGCGCTGGATCACGATCGACCAGTCGGCGCGCGAAAAGCAGCTTTCATGAGAAGGGCGGCGCTGGCACTGCTCCTGCTGGCTGCCGCTTTTCCGGCGCGCGCCGAAACCGTGCTCAATCGCGGCAATGGCGCCGAGCCGGAATCGCTGGATCCCGCCTTTGCCGGCACCAGCATGGAAACCAACATTCTGGGCGACCTGATGGTGGGACTGACCACCTTGGACGCGGCGGCGCGGCCCATCCCCGGCATCGCCGAACGCTGGGAGGTGTCGCCCGGCGGGCTCACCTGGCGCTTCCATTTGCGCAAGGCGCGCTGGTCGGATGGCAGGCCGGTGACGGCTGGCGACTTTGTCTTTGCCTGGCGGCGTCTGCTGGATCCGAAGACAGCCGCGCGCGGCGCCGAACAGCTCTGGGTGATCCTAAATGCCCGCGCCGTGACCGCCGGCCGCCGGCCAGTCACAGCACTGGGCGTCAGCGCCGAAAATCCTTCGCTTCTGACCGTCAGGCTCGAACATCCCGCGCCCTATTTGCCGGAGTTGCTCACATTGCCGGCTGCCCTGCCCTTGCCGCCGAATTTTTCCTTCAAACCGGGCGCCTATATCTCGGATGGACCTTATCTGCTGAAAGGCTGGCAGCCCAACGATCACATCACCCTCAAAAAGAATCCCGCTTTTTATGATGCGGCATCAGTCAGGATCGACAGCGTCAATTACTATCCCACTGCCGACAGCCAGGCGGCGCTTAAAAGGCTGCGGGCCGGCGAGCTCGACATGCAGACGCCGCTGCCGGCGATGGAGATGAGCTGGCTCAAGGCCAATATGCCGGCCAGCCTGCATGTCATGCCGTCTTTCGCCTTGGCCTATGTCGCAATGAACTTGCGCGATCCAGCCTTGTCCGACATCCGCGTGCGCCGCGCCCTCAGCCTGGTCTATGACCGCGAGGCGGTGACCGACAAAGTACTGAAGCGCGGCGAAGTGCCGGCCTATGCCTATGTGCCGCCGGGCACCGGCAAATATGGCAACGGACCGCAACTGGATTTCAAACCCATGCCCTATCCCGTTCGCCTGGGACTGGCGAAACGGCTGATGCAGGAGGCTGGCTATGGCCCCTTCAACAAACTGACGCTGACCTACCTCACCCCCGGCAATCCCGATGCTAAGCGGCTGGCCGCGGTGTTTCAGGCCATGGCGCGGCAGGCCTATATCGACCTGCGCATCACCGCCATGGATTATGGGTTGGTGCTGCGGGCAATGCGCCAGGGCCAATACCAGCTTGGCTATACCAGCTGGCTGGCGGATTTCGGCGACGCCTCGAACTTCCTGGATCTGCTGCGCTCGGGCAGCCCCAGGAATTACGCCGGATTTCGCAATGCCAAATTCGACGCGGCGATGGATGCGGCCGAACACGAAGCCAATCCCGGCCGGCGCATCCAGCGCCTGCAGGCCGCGGAGAAAATTGCGCTGGGGGAACTGCCCTGGCTGCCGATCCGCTTCCTGTCCCAGACCGAGGCGGTGGGACCCAGGGTGGGCGGCTATGTCGCCAATTCCTATGACTTCAACCGCAGCCGGTGGCTATCGGTGAAGTAGCGCTATGCGCCACTGGTCCAACCATCCGAAATGTTGCAAAAGGGCTTTTGTGTGACCCCGTAGCTCAGCAGGATAGAGCGGCGGTTTCCTAAACCGTAGGCCGGTGGTTCGAGTCCTCCCGGGGTCGCCAATATGCTACTTTTAGGCCGGAAACGTGCAGGGTTGGGACACGGGTTGGGACATTCGCGGTTCTGGCGGTACCGGATTCCACGCCGTCCAGATGTGTGGTGGCATGTCCAGGGGCGCAAGATGTTTGACCGGAAGTATAGCCCCGCCATTAGGGCGATGTGGGGTTGTGGCAAGTATCATGGCCCAAGCGGCGATTGAGCGGCTCCTACAACCCGAGTAGCTTCTTCAGCCAGCCCACTATATGGTCTAGCCAGCCACTTTTCCCTGGACCAGCAGTTGGGTCGCTAAAGGGAGAGTGACCTTTCCGTCCACCTCCGCTTTGAGGGCCGCGCCATTAAAGCCAACGGCGTCAAATTCAAAAACATCCTCGCCGTCCTTGAGGGCGACCAGGTGCAGGTTATAGGTCAGGCCGTCCGCGTTGAGTGCGAGGGGTGACGCTTGAAAAAGCGTGGTGTCCAGACCAACAACGGTTGGCGGGTTATCAAGCGACGCAGGCTTACCCTCCGCGTCTGCGGGCGTGATGGTGATGTCGTAGGCTTGGCCTTTTTTGACTGCAAAATTAAAAGTCATGTCGTCTCCTGTTGGTGTTGGAATTAGGCGGGGGCCGATGCGGGAACTGACACACCGGCCCCCTTTCGCGCACGCACCCACCAGAGGGGATGGTGAGGGGCAGCGAATTGAATTAGATTAGAGCCGCTTGCGCTTCGCGCTGCGCTTGGAAGGAAGAACGTGGACTGGTTCACCGTGCTAGGTTTAATCGGTTTCGGCATGATGCTAGGCGTCAGGCTGACGGTCTGGCTTGAGCGAAGCGGCTCCTAAAACGTATTCGGGTCAAAACCGTGGCTCTCGCATATCTCAGCCCGCATGGCCTTGAATGACTTGCCGTGGGTATCCCGCTTCTTTGTCATCCATTGCCGTAAATGCACAATCTCATGAGCTACCGAGGCCATGAGGGTAATCGTATGCCCCACCCCATTCTCACTGACCCGGATTACGGGCTTCCCGCTAATGACATTGAAATCGGCGTGAACGGTCGGGTCCTTGATGACCTGAAACTTGATCTTTGAACTGGGCGGCAATCCCCACCCATCAAACGGGTTTGTTGCCCTCAGATACTCGTAAGCCTTGGCCAGGTTTCTTTCCGTGAGCCGCAAGGTCATTTGACGATGTGAAATCCGCCCAGATGTTCATTCACTATCGCGGCACATTCTGCTGCGAGTCGGGCTGCAACCAGCGGGGCAATCTCAAACTTGTGAAACTTCCCGTCATCCACGACACAGAGATAAACGGGCGCCTCCTTATTGGCATGGAGGATATACGCCAAGGATGCACCGCTCATGGGTACCGCCCCTGCATCACCCGCGAGATTTTCCGGCTCAGATTGTCCAGGTCGTCATCAACGTCCTGGGTGGTCTTGTCGGATCGCCAGATGAATACCCCCCATGGCTTTCCGCTTTTGGGGTCGAAATCAATCTTGGCGTTGAACTCGGGAGCCCCCTCACGCCGGGACTTATATGTTACTATCTCTGCCGGCCATCTTTCCGTCTTTGCCATGTTCCCTCATTTCAGATGTTCCCAATCACCATTCGGATATTTCAGCTTGCAGAACTGGTGCAATTCCATGCCTTGATATTTTCTGCATAGGTACGCCAAGCTGACCTCGGTTAGATCAAACTCCCCGTTGCGTACCTCATTCAGGATCAATATGCCGCGCCAATGGCGCTGGTGAGGCCCGCGATATTCTTCCCTGTGGAGATAACAGCTACCGGCGACAAGCCCGCGTAGCGTGGTCCCTATGCTTGTGACGCGCTCCCCGCTTTGCTTTCCCTGTTCATGGCCCTGAATGAACGAAGCATTGATCTTGGTGAGGCGGTTTGTCGGTGTGCCGCCTATCGGCTTGCCAGTGCCGGTATTGCTGAAAAAATGGCTGTAATAGATTCCGTCAATCTCGACCGGCTCTAGGAAGGGATGACGTTCCCAATCCCGGATGTCGCATTGGTCAGAACCAATCGTCCCCAAGAACTTCGGATTGTTGCTCGCTACCCGGTCGGCCCTCGCCTCATGGTTGCCGGTGAGGAACACCTTGCGCGGAACCCACCGTTTCTTGTGGGCTCTCTCCCGCCTTGCAATCTCGGCTTCCATCGGCTTGCAGAGACGGGCGAATGCTTCATTGCCTACTGCCAGATCGTCTGCGTACCGCTTGCCCTCCAAGGGTGCGGACCCCGGTTCCTCATGGCCATTCAGGCTTACGAAATCCCAATGGTCCCCTAGATGGACGATGACATCCGGTTTTTTGAGCCTGATGTAATCGCCTATCCAATCGAGATGGTCGAGAGGAACGCCGGGGCGTGTTTGCGTGTCTGGGATAACCAGATGACGCCTAGGCCCCTCTGTTTTTGTCAATGCTTGAACAGCGCAATCAAGGCGAGGATGGGACCGACTACCCAGCCGATAACGCCGCCCAGCATCAGCGCGGTCTTGAGTGCCCCGCCGCCTGTTGCCGCAACCTTCTCCAAGGTCGTAAGCCTGGAATCCATCTTGAGCAAAAGCTCTTTAATCTCTTTGATGTCATCCCCCCGTTCTTTGCCGGCCACTTCGAGGATTGTGAGCCTGTCCCTTTCTTCTGGTGTCATTTCCGCACCGCTGAGTGCTGGTCGTACCATTGCCACCACGCCGTCAGGCCGAGTTCGCATCTCTTGATGGTGTCGGCGTCGGTTGCGTGGGCGTAGGCCACGGCAGAGAGGTTGGTGCCGGAAGGGTCCGCATCACTCCCGGCGGAGGCGGGGGGAACGGTGCCGCCTGTCTGTTCGTTCCACACCCGGACAAAACCAAGAGGCACAGGATGGCTCCTGTCAATTTCGGGGGTAACATGCTCTGGTATCTCCCTCACGAAGCGCACGGTTTCGGTGTTGATTACCTCCAGGCCCTTTATCGTCACATCGCCAAGGGCAAGGTTTATCTGAAGGTCTTTGTCTATGAGCTTTATTTGCTGTACAGCAAATTTGGCTTCATTTGCCCCTTCTCGCCATGACATGACGCGGAAGGTGGCTACAGACGCCAACAAGCCGCTCACCAGAGCGGCGGCTACATATCCGCGCCAACCCAACAGGAATCTAAGCATTGGGCTTTGTCTGGTCCACCAGTCTGCCGCCCACCAATCCCACTAGAATGGCAAGCCCAACCAGATGCGTAACGCCATCACCAAGCCAGTCCTTGAGGTTTGGAAAGGCCAGGACGGCTCCCTGTACCGCAGCCCCCACTACCGCAATCTGGATGGAAAACCATTTCCAGGCGGACTTCCAATTCTCGACCAGCTTCATCAAATCACCTTCCCCATGAAGTAACCCAGGAACAGAACGGCGCCGATGATCCACAACGGATGAATTTGCCATTGCAGGATGACATCATGAAAGGCGTCCTTGGCCTCGTCACTCAATCGGTTGTAGTCGCGCTCCAATTCATCAACCGCCCTCTGTTCCCAATCATGCAATTCCATCGCCATCTCCCACTTCAAACCCGGCCAGCTTCATGCCGGCCAGCAATTCGCTATTGTGCCAATACGGCTCCCATGAGCCCGTCTCATAGATCGCAATGGACTTCGCCAGATCGAACATGATCTTTGGAATGGTCACGTTGATCTGAGTGTTTGGCTGTACCCCGACACGCTCCGAGACAAACCGGACATAGGCGGTCGTATTGTTCTCATTCGGTGGGGCAAAGCGATCTATGATCTTCTGCACCGTATCCGCGCCATGCAGCATCTTGTAATTCTTGAGAAGCGTTACGAGGGCGCGAAATCCCCACTTCGCCTCCTTGAACACGGCAAACCGCTCATGGGTTTGAATGCCCGTTAGCCCATCAAGTGGCATAAGCCCGTCCCAATGGGCGCCGCCTTCTAGATTGCCGGGATTGTTGTTTCGCGCGGCTCGCGGGATCATTCGGGAGCCAAGCCCCAAGCATCGCCATTATTCACTAGACGCGACTCTGAGGAGAGCGCAGCCTTCACGGCATCGTCAAAATGCTGCCCCGGCAGGACCGAAAGCCTGCCGCCTAAGAGATAGAACGTGGCTGCGATCTGGTGAGTGGTCGCGCTGCCGCCCTCGCGCTTAATCAATTCGACGGCGTGATCGTTCAACGATATTGACATCAGGACCCCTTAAACACCGCGTAGGACAGGCGATTGTAATTCACGCCGGTACTTGTCCCGCTCCAAGCTGAAGCTCCCAAGCCACCAGTGGCCAAGCTCTGTCCGGTACGGTTGGCAATGGCCGCAGAGATTAGGGCGCGGGCGTTCTCAACGATGGTATTGCTGGGCTCAGCCAAGGCATGCATGGTCGCAGCGTACTGCGCGAAGTTGGCGTAGTTCTCGCCCGAATTGCCGCTGGTCGGGAAGTTGAAGCCGGGCGCGTCATGGTCGTACAGGATCGGGCGCGGGTAGGAATCAATCAGCCCATTGGATACACTCTGTGTCCACATGCTACCGGGGCTGGTAATCACGTTGGCGCCATAGCTATAATTCAGGGTGCTATACAGCAAGTCGTAGGCGCTGATGGTGTTGACCGCATTTTCGTCAACCGTGGTCTGGATGATATTCCAATAATTGGCGAGGAAGTTGGAAATGGTGGAGATCGCCGTACGCCCCGCCGTGGTCTGACCGCCACCCCATTTTTCCGTGGCAACAACCTGGATGAAGAATGACAGCATCCAGGGTGCATAGTGGCCCTTGGAATCAAACCCACCATGATCCAGCACTTCCGGGATACCGACCTGGACTTGCTGTGTCGGATACTTGGTGTTGATGCGGTCGGCCTCGTAGCCGAGATTGTCGTTATAGATGTCCCGCAACACCGGATAATAGAGATGATTGTCCGGGATGATCCGCATGGCCCCGAACAGCGTTTCCCAAGCCCAAGCCCAGCCGCGAAGCTGGGTGGACTGGTTCATGCCATTGGAGAGCGCGTACCGGGTGTTGCCGTTTTGGGTCTGATAGCCGTTGTAGACCATCATGTGGTAGCAATGGGCCTGGTTGATGCCCTGCTCCAAGAACATCGTGCGCCCGGTCTTGAGATGGGCGATATACCACGGCCTCGGAACATGGCTCGGGTCGGCATAGTATTGGCCGCCCAATCCGCTCTGATCCTGAATTGCGCTAGACCAGCCAGACCAATGCGTGGCCGAACGGGATACCACGCCGGAGTCCACCGAGCCGCATTTGTTGTTGCTTACCCAACCGCCCATGTTCGACGCCAGGCCGGGATATTGCGTGCCGGAATTGGATGTCCCGTTATTGGGAACCATCCGGTCGCCGCCGCTCTCGTCATACATGAACTGATAAATTTGATTGTGCCAGGCGTGCGCGCCTTGGACGACTTGCCAATAATACAGCGCATCTTGCGGGCGATAGATCGAACAAGCCCCGGCATTGTTAATTAGGCCAATGCGTTGATCCCCGCCGCCAGTCGAGGACTGGAACCATTGGATGCCGTAGTGAAGCTCATTCGCCAGGAAATTGCCGATAGTGGTATTCGAGGCAATCGTGGCGACGGGATAGAACTTCGGAACGTGACGGGATTGGTTGCACAGGTAATCAAAATCGTGTCCCGGCGCGATTTGGGGTTTTGAACCCGTCCCGCTCCAAATGGCATCGCCATACAGGTCCGCCGTGGAAAATGCAGCCGAAGGATAAACAGCCGGGATGGGACTTGCGATGATGGTGCCCGTTCCCTGAGATGAGAACGGGATGGTCATATTCGTCCAGTGACAGGTACCATCGGTGATGTCACTGTTGACGCCCTGCGTTCCTGTAGTCGGACCGCCACTACCCGCCGAGGTACCGGCCTGGGTGCAGTAATAGGCGACGTTGTTTTGGGATACCCAGTCTCCCACCACATAGGCATGATTGGCCTGCCATGCGCTCGGGAAGCTGAAAGTCTGCTCCATTGCGGAGACGAAATAGCGTTGCGCCCCGAGGTAATAGTTACCGGCTGCCGGCTGATACAGCGGCCAATAGATGTCGGTGGAATTGAGCCCGGTTGGGAGTGTCCCGGTGGACGAGAGCTTGATGCCGGTCTGGTTGAGGAAGTCGCCGTTCGGGTAATCAATGCGGTTGGTGGCCGTCAAAAACTTGGCATTGGCGACGGTAACGCTGGAAGGATCGTTCGCGCCGCCCTGATAGCGCAAGACGGTTGAGCCGTTCTTGACCTGGACATTGCAGGCAACCCGGCCCTGCTGCTGATTGTACCTTTCCGAGGTGGCGGAGCTTTGGGTTATCGTGTTCCAGATGTTCGGCGCGCAAGTGCGAACATCAATCTCAAAGGGACCTGACGGGCCCCACGCCTTCACCCATATATCACTTCTGATATAACCGTGATATTTGCCGGTCGAATCGTTCTTGAGATATTGCCAGCCATGAAATTCGAGGCACACCGGACCTTGCTTGGTCATTTCCCAGCCGCTTGTGGGGTATGACGTTCCCCAGCCGGGATTGCGTGGGCCGGTCAGGCTAAAGATGGTGTTGAGCGAGACGGTATAGACGTTCGAGCCAAGGTCGCCGCCCGAATAGACCACCTTGAAATCGGAATTTGCCGCCAGCGTCGCAGCCCAATTTATAGCAGCCGAGCCGCCCCATGCGGAGGCGTCCACGGTATTGTTCGGAGGCGAAGTGGAGGGGCGGAGAGTATATGCCTTGCTGCCTGACGGAGCGAAGGTTTCGGCGCAACGGTGGGAGAGCGTGGGATATTTCAGACAACCAGACGGCCAAGTTGAGCCGCCGCTTGGGCCGCCATCCATCTGCACAACTACATCATTGCCGTTGCTGTCTATGGCGGTTACTGATCCACCCGCTGGGACATCACTATCCTTGAAGGGGCTGCCATAGCTCACGCCGGGCGCAACCGCACTGGCGCTAGAATTGAGATTATAGAACGTTATGGGAATGCTGAGGCCGGTAGTGCTACCACCACCGGAGCCGCCGCCTCCACCGCCCGAGCCACCGCCCCCGCTCCCGGCAGGCTGGCCTGCAATGACGCCGGATAGGACGAGCTTGACCGCTACTGTCATGACAGCGGCCCGCTCAGGGACCAAACGTCAGTCTGATCCTGGGTGAGAATGAATTGGGCGTGCTTGCCTGATGTGGTGACTTTATCATCCAGTGCATTGATGGTGACGCCGGAATCCCCTGAGACAGTCACGGCTCCGTCACCCGATGCCTGTCCTATGATGGTGGCCCCGATTGGGAACGCGACATCTGAGTTCTTTGGGACTACCGCTGAGATAGCCGTTCCAGCCGTGAATTGTCGCTTTGCCCCCGCATCCCCAAGCGCGAAGGTGTATGAGGTCAGCGCGGTTTGAGCGACGGTCATTGCCGTTACCGCAAGATCGGCTATGGCCTGGGCTGATACTTTCCGGTTCTGGCCCCCCTGAACAATGGCTACCGTTTCCGTCCCGGCAAGCGGCGTTGTTCCGCTGGGGAGTGCGGAGTCCTTTACTTGGCTCATTCGTAGTCCTCAGCTATTCTGGTGTCGCTATCTTCAGTGATCCGCTGGTCGCCATCTTCCGTGATGCGATAGACAGGCACGGGCGGTATCGGTGCCGGGTTCGACCCGGTGTATGGTGAAATGAACTTGGAGACTTCAAACCAGCCATCGTCGCCCGGCGCCGGGGTTACATGGCGGTCAGCCACATAAAGGACGCAGTAACCATTGCTCCAGCTTGTCGGCGTGGAATTGAGAAGTGTCGGGCTTCCGCCTGTCTGCGTGAAATCCGTCGAGAGGACGATTGCGCCCCATGTGTCGCTGTAACACTGGCCGCCTGATCTTGTGAAAAACCCGGCAAGGCCAGTGGTGTATTTGCTTACGAGCGAACCATCAGACGTATTTATGATCGTGACTTGCCCATCAATGAACAAGCCAATTCTCTGATGTTGGATGTCGCTTGAGGCAAATAACGCCCCGCCCTCTGGGGGACTGAAGCCATGGCCATTGTCCAGCAGATAAACCCACTCGATTGTCCCGTCTGCGGGATCGACCTTTGCCAGCGCTCCATTCGGGTCCGTCAGCGTGCCGCCGACACCTTGGAACAGGACCAAGAGCTTATCGTCCGTCTGGTCCAGGCAGACACCGTAGGCCCCGAATGAGCGGGTCCATGCGGCGTTGACATCGGCCATGGCAATGGTGGCAATTTCGGTATTGGAGGAATAGCCCCCGCCGTTGAACTGAATTTTGGACAGGACAGAGAAGTTCCCCCCGTCGCTGTTGCTGAAAAGGTAGACCGAACCATCATCCGCCGGCCCGGCGCATCCTACGGAACCTGTCTCAGCATTGGCCTGCTCTGCGAGCCAAGTCGTGGCGCTCATTTCCTGAACCCGGTTAAGAACCGGGATCACGACATTCCCAATGCCGGTATTTACGTTGTACTGGGTGCCGCTATAGGTCACGCCAATGTTGGCGCCACCGCCGAAATTCGGGTCAGGGAACGCGATGTAGGTCCCGCCCGTCAGGCTTGCCGGGATTTTATAGGAAGCCCCGGCTGAGAGCGTATTAGCTGCCGAAATGAATATGCCGCCGTCCGCGCGGAGGCCGGGGTTGTCAGGCGTGAGGTTTTTGCCTGATCCGTCATAATTGGTGACGGTGGCGAATGCTTCCTCTGTGCCAGTTACCAATCCATAGCGGGAGATATAGCTGTTCTGGGCCTGGAACATCCGGCTATGCGCCCAGTCCACGACACCAAGCTCACCACCGGAATGCGCGCCGATGAGGGACTGTACCGAAGGGCTGAACGGCATATCAGGCGATCAACCCGAACATGAAGGTCCAGGCGATGTTGTTGCCAGTGTCGTCAGCGGTGGCGGGACCAACCACAATGAACTGATCGGCTTCCGCAAAATCTATTGCTGTGGTGAATGTGACAGTGGGAGTGCCATCAGTGGCGTAAGAAATCGTGCCGATGGGGGCGGAGTTCTTGTAGAGCGTGAACTCCATGTCCGCAGTCGGAAGCGTTGCAATCGTGAAAAGGCTGGGGAATGAGCCATCATCGAGATCAGCCGGCAGCCGCAGCGGAACAGGAACGTTCCAGATGATGACGGTCTGCCCGTCTGTCGGGGTGGTGGTGATGAAGCGGGAAACCGGAAGGTATGAAGTTGCCGGGATCGTGACCGCGCTGATCGCAATGTCGTCATAAGTAATCGGGACTTCCCCGGTCGGGGTCCATTCCACGGTGTAGATCGCCCCGTCAGGCCCCCAGATTTCCGGGAGACGGCCTGCGGAGTCCGGGGCCAGGGGGTTATCCAGCGCCACATCCAGGTTTGCGGTCGTGAACACATCCTGGGGCGTGGTGGTGCGGTTTTCGTAGAACTGGAAGGATGCACCGGGGTCTATGACCCCATTGGCATCCAGGGTGGGGCAGATTCCGGGTATGATTAGGCGGCCCGCCATGTGGGGGTTCTCCGGGTATTGAGGGTGTGGTAGGGTTGGCCGCATGGATGACCATGCGTTTACCGAGTCCGTTCAGCGTGTCGCTGTTGGCGTCGGGGTCTTAATTTTCTGGCTGTTGAGCAAGCTCGTGAAGCGCGTTCACCGCTGGGGCGCGACGCAATACACTCGCATCAAGAGCGGTCGCTCCGGGATTGACTAAAGCGTTCTGGGTTGACTTTGACAGCACCGCAGCCCGGCCTATCGGCCTGCCCAGCAGTACGGCTCCCACCCCGAAATTCCCATGTGCCGCTGCCACCGCCGAGGCGCCGAGGTCCAGAACACTAACCGGCTCTGTCTCTCCGAACTTGGCAGCCGATTGCATGGCCTTCGGGAACGCCTGGGCTACCTTGGCAATGGTGGCCAGTTCCCCCGTCAGCGGCTTTCCCTTGGCCGCCAGCTTGGCGATCTTCTGTGCGTCCACGTGGCCCGTCGCGGGGTTTGTCGCCCCCTCAACATCATAAGACTTGGCAATCTGGACCCTGGCGGCTTGATACTCTTTGGCCAAATCACCTTGGCCGCCTTTGGCGAGATTGCGCTCTACAAGATCATCAATTGCATCAGCCGCCTGACGTTGGGCATAGCCCAAAGCCTGCTTGCTGGGATCAAGGGCGTTCTTCATGTTCGCAGCGGATTGAGAACGCAATTCCTTGACAATCTCGATGCCGGCCCCGGTCGGGAACTGATTGACCGAGGAAAGCTCATCCTGCAAGTCAATGATGCCCTGGTTCTTGGTGATATTGGGGAACGCGCGCTGGGCTGCCTCCGCTCCGGGGCGGCCAAGATTTGCCACAGCCTCCAAATAATCCTGATCGGCACTGATGGCCGGGATTGCTTCGGAAACTGCCTTATACGCCTTGCCGGCGTCGGCCCTGATTTTCGTGAAGGTTGCCGGGGTCAGCGCGGCGTCATCACCCAGGCCCAAGGCTTTCGCGGCCAGGCTATCGGTAATGACTTGGTTCTTGTCGGAAGCCGCTTGCGCCGTCTTGATCTTGCCAGACCATCCGGCAAGCGTGTTGGCGATTAAGCCCGGCTTGTCAGAGATCATCTTGGGCGGCAGGACATAGCCCGCGTTATGAGCCTCCAACGCCATTGGCTTCAGGGCGGCGGTTGCCTTTTCAACCTTGGCGGCATCGTTAGCCGCATTTGCCTCGCCACCCAGAGGAATGGCTGCGGATAGAATTGAGCCGGTAATCCCCCGGCGAATGCCGGTCTGTTGCTCAATTGGCCGCCCAACAACCGATTTGAGGAGGCCTGTAGCCGGGGACATGACCATGCCGGCGACGTCGAGAGCCTCCGGGGGGATGATGCCGCCAATCGGTGCGGAATCTGACAATTCCTGGGGCGTGCTTGGCAGAACGTGTTTTCCGAACTGGCGCGCATTCTCCATGAAGTCGCTGCCGATGGCGGCAGGGATTCCGGTAATGCCATTGACGATTGCTTGGCCCAAACTGGGGTCACGTTCGCTTTCCGGCGCGATGACAGCGTTCTTCACGTGCGCAAGGAAGCCCGGGTTCTCATCAGCAACGGGCTGGGCCGATGCCGGGTCAAATTCCAACGGTTTGGCGGTATTGGGATCAAAAGGCATTAGACTGGTTGCCATTTCCCGTTGACGTATTTGGCCTTGTTGCCGTGCGCGTCTTGGTAGACCTTGCCTTCCTCGAATTTGCCACTTTTGGCCGGAGCGGAGGCGGGTTTCTCAGCCAGAATATCGGCCTGCCCAGCGTTCAGCTTGTTCAAGTCCGGGATCGTCCAGAATTGCTCCGGGATGCCCGCCGCCTTAAGTTGTGACGCCGCTTGCTCATAGACCGGCTGGTAGCCCTTGCGGTAATTCGCAAAGATGTCGTTGGCGATTTGCCTGATCTGCTTGCGCTGATTGTCGGAAAGCACGCCGCCGTTCTGGAGTTTGTTGCCCCATGTGCTGATCGAGTCGGAAAACGATTTTCCGTCCGTGATGAGCTTGACCTGTGCATCAGTAACCGCGTTTCCGCCCGTGTTCAACTTCGTCAAGGAGTCGAGCAAGTCTTGATCCGAGACGGAGCCGGGGTGCTTGGAGGCTGCGTCGATACGCTGGAGGTACGGCAGGCCATCGGCAGTGAGCTTATAGGCCGCCATGTTGGTGAATGGCGCTGTGATGCGGCTTGATGCCAGGGTCAAACGTGAGCCGGCAAGCGGGGAATAAGAGCCGGAATCGGCGCCCTGCAACGCAACCGAAACTTTGTTTCGGATGGCCGCCGGCACTTGGGCCATCGTCTCATTGCCGGAAAGGATGTTCTTTACATGGCTATGAATGACGGGGTCTGCGTCCAGGGTAGCGGCATCCACGGGACCAGACATCGCCCCTTCAACCGCCCGGTTATGCTTTACCTTCTCCCCGAACTCCGCCCGCTGAAGGTTGTATGTACGGTCCTGCTGCTTCAGGGTGTCCGCGTGATCGGAGCGTCCCGCCTCATAGGTGCGGTCGGCATTCTTTTGGGCCAAAATGCCCTGGACCGTTTGCGCTTGGCCGATGACGCCGTTTAGGCTCTGATCGGAATAGTTGAAGTTGTCGAGATCGGCCTGGGTGATACCGTGCTGGGCCAGTTGCGGCAGCATGGTATTGGCCACCGCCTTGCGGATGATCGGGTCGCCATATTGCTGGAGCGTGAGGGCGGCCTTGCCTAGGGCGTCCGCTTTTTCGGCAACTTGCTTTTTTTTCTGGTCGCTAAGCGTCCCAAGAATATTAACCGCTTGGGCATACTTGCCTACGTCACCGGTTGCACCGATCTGCGCAAGCGCATTCTGCGGATCGGATTGCAGCATGGGCAGCGCCTTGGCAAAGGCGTTCTGGGTATCAAGACCGCGTTGCTGCTGGATCAGCGCGTTGCGCGTCCGGAGTGCGCCGCCCAGATCGAACGGGGTTATTTCAGGGATGTAGTTAGGCATCAGACCTCACAGCCCATAAAATTCGCCGTTGCCGTCGCCGCTATAATTAGCTGCACCACCGCCCATATAGGGGTCGAACCAGCTTCCGCCGCCGCTGCCATTTCTGGGATTGGCAAAATAGTTGTTCAGGCCCTGATTGAGCGTGGATGCGAGGCCGGTATAGCCAGACGCCCGCGCTTGGCCCGCCTGGATCAGCGCATTGCCGGCGTTCGCGGCAGCAGCCTGGCCCGCCGCAGCCGTGCTGCCCGTGGCCGTCTGCCCCGTCCCGGAAATCCCAGCGAGGCGGTTATACCAATTGCCATACTGCGTATCGGCCAAATTAGCCGCGCGATCCTGAATGGCCTTGATGGTGGCGCCGGAATTGAGCAGCCCGCGCGCTGCCGCGCTGCGGTCCACCGCCTGCACGGTCTGGCCCAATTCCCAGTTATAGCTGGGGTCCGTGCGGAAAGAGGCAAAGGCATTGTCCGCTGCGGGTTGCCCATTGAGGCCCATGAGATTGGCTTGCTGTGTGACGGCGCTTCCGCCAGCAGTGCGCCAAGGCGTGAAGTCCTCGCGGGTTTGCCTATATTGGCCCTCCTGAAGGTCTGCGGCGTGCCGTGCAGCGCCGGCCTGCTCCTGTGCGGCAGCAATAGTCGCGCCCGCTTGGGCAACGCCGCTAACAGTTTGACCAATACCTAGAACGTCACTCATTTATGACCCTATCCATTTGCAATAGACAGTTTCCGTTTTCGTCCAGCCAAGCCATTCAAACAGCCTGCCGACTTCCTTGCGGGTGGTGCTAACATCGAACAGCTTTTTAACGCCTATCGACTTCAGATATTCTTCACTCTTGCGAAAGAGACGAATGCCTGCGAAGCCTCTGCGGCAATCCTGTCTGAGCCAGTATAAATCGCCCTTGGCCACCTTTATTGTCCGGTGGTGGAGCGCCATGTCCACGATCCAGACGTAGTACCCGACAAGCTCCCCGTACTTCCTTGCGGTGATGACATGCAGAAAGCCTTGGCTCTCCATGCAAGCATAGCGGTCAAGATCAGGGTCCAGACCAATCTTGTCTTTGTCCGTCGCCGTCTCTGTCCAATGGGCGGACGCGAGCCCCATCATTTCCGGGAGAGCCTTGGACCATGGCTCAACCTGATAGGTTATCACCCGGCAGGCTTCTTCCAGTTCTTGACGAAGAAATGGCCCTTCTGGTGCCGGTGCGGCTCGCAATGATGGCCCTGGCTTACCAAGTGCGCGATCATGTGCGCCTTGTGGTCGGGGTGGACATCATCATCGAAGGGGACAGAACCATCCGCCTTAATGACCAGGCCGAAGCCAAAAGCCGGTTCATGTGCTTTATCTGCCATTAGCTGACCCCGTCTCCGCAAGGAAGCGTAATTTTGAATGACGTGCAGGCGACAGTATCGCCTGCCGTAATCGTGGTGGTGTTGAGGATCATATCGGTGCCGGATGTACCGACATTGCCTTGCGCCTTCACCGTGCCAGCGCCGTTCTTGATGCGGAAATGCCCCGCTGTGATTGAGGCTGCGGCGTTGGTATCGCTGGTGATTGCGTTGGCGGTTGCGGTGGCAAGACCGTTGCTGGTGGCGCTGGTTGACGCGCCAAAGGCCGTGGCGTTCATGGGAAGGGTTGCGCCAAGCGTGCCGCTGTCCGCCGTCAGGGTTGTGGCCGGTTGGGCGCCAGAGCGGATATAGAGATTGGCCGTCCCGCCAGTGTTGAACAGCGCCGTGAGCGTGTCCAGCATGGCCTTGGTATCGGCAATCGCAATCACCGGAAGTAGAGCCATTCAATTATTCCTTGATTAACAGGTCCAGAATTGGCGCAATCCCGCGCCGGGAATGCCCGCGTTGAACCCAGATGCGGAGATGCTCACGCCGCGCAACGCCATTGTTGCCGTGGCCTTGATATGAATGATTGATCCAACCGAATTGAACGCCACGCCGCCTAGTGCGAGGTTCGCGGTTGCAGTTTCTTGTCTGCTGCCGGCGCCGTTAAAGGAAACTCCGCTCAGGGCGAGGGTTGAATTGGCAGTCTCTTGTCGATTTCCGGCGCCGTTAAACGAAACACCGGACAAGCCCATGACGGCTGTTCCGGTTTCGGTGCTGAACGCAGCTGCCGGAAACCAATTGTCCGACTGGCCTGCAATCCAATATTTAAAAGTTCCGGTGTTATTGCCGGAATGATTGACTCCAAGACCGACTTGGCCAGCGTACCAATACGCGCTCACGCCGCCGCATCGCCAACAAAGATGCTCCCCGCCGTCCCGTCACAATCTACAACGAAGGCCCACACGCCATTCTGCGGCGCTGTTGGAGTGGTATAGGATAGTTGCTGCCAAGTGCTGGCGCCTGCGCTGAACGTAGCGCAAACCGTGTCTGAGGTTATGCCCATACTGTCCTGCCGCAACAGGATTAAACGCGGGGCATTGCCGTTATAGGACCCGTTCTTCTGGACATAGATCGAAAAGGTGCTGGTTGATCCGCTGTTGCAGGCCACATACTTTGGAGCCGTCCGCAGCTTTAAGCTCGCACTTGCCGGGGTCAGCTTTTCCGAAAGCGGGTCCGTACCGTGGACGGTGCCGGAATCACTCTGGACCAGGCCCATTGTGCTGGTCGCATTCAGAAACCACGCGCGGTTGTCGTTTGCTGTCTGGCCGAAGTTCTGTACCTGAATGACTGGCTGGTACGGCGGTTGCTGAAGGCTGGTTGCACCAGTGTAAATGTTGGTGCCGTTTAAGATGGTGTTGTCACCGACAAAAAACTGCTTGGAACTTCCATTCCCAAGGTCGATGTCATTGGTGTGCTTGGTCTTAATGCCGCTCACGACAGAGAGAGAGCAGTTATACAGCGAACAGACCCCACAACCGTTACCGCTGTTAGTGTCAATTCCAACTGTGGTCGAAAAAGTCGTATCGCCGTTCAGTGTGCAGGTGTCGAAGGTGTAGCTCCCGCTTCCACCTAGCCGGACGTTTGTGCCGTTGTTTCCAAAGAAGTTGCAACTGCTAAATGTGAAAGCTGTGCCTGCAAACATCCCCGGCATCGTTGTAGCAAAGCTATTGTTTCTCCAGAAATTGGAGCTGCTTATTGTGTTGCTTCCAGTCGGTGAATTGGACCAAGTAATTCCCAAACTGGCGTTGCTGTGAATTTCCAGCCCAGAAAATGTGCCGAGCGCATTTTGCTCTGCCATGTTAAGACCGTGACTGGGCGAGCCAGAAATGGAGTTATTTGTAAACGTCCCGCCAACATCTGCTAGGGTAATAAGAGGGCTGCCCTGCGTCCCGCCGCAGAACATGCAATTGTCGATTACCCAAGCGACGGTGGTAGCTTGGACAGTGTTGAAGTTGCCGTTCGACAGATTGAAATTATAAAAGATGCAGTTGCTGAAATTTACGGTGCCGGCGCCTGACGCCCCGTTGATCTGGAGAGCCATGCAGTCGCAGTCATAGACACTTGAATAACTGACGTTAAAGGTGCCGGTGGTCGTGGACGAACTCAGACCGACTTTGCCGCTAACCCCGGTAGAAAGATACCTGCATTCAGTCCAAGAAATGTTCACCGCAGCGGTGCTGCCGCCATACACGAATGTCACGACATTTGCCGTCACAGCCTTTATTGAATTATTACGGGTCAACAAACCCACTTCGGCCTGTGTCGGTGAAGTACCGCTATGAGCATTAGTCAGTGCGTTAACAGCAATAGTGGTTGCGGTAGCGTTTCCGGTTGCCGCCTTACTTTCGAATTGAGTCGAAGTTCTGGTCGTTGACGCAATGCAAAGTACGTCACCGCTCAGCCATCCAGTATCGTCAACCAATGTAAGGCTGGTGGCGCTAGCCGCTGCGTCGGCATTCAGCTTTGTTTTCGTGACGTTTTTACCGGATGTACGGGACAGGCCGTACATATTCACGGTTGAACCGTTTCGCGCGATTACGCCGAAGTCACCATCGCTGGCGCAATCCATCTGTAACGCAGCCGTGCTGTTGCGCGGAATCTCGGCACCGGAAGCGCCTTGGCTATAGGTTCCGCCGTTGTAGACAACAATGTTCCCGGACTGCCGCAAAATGTAATTCGTGCTGGCAGATGTGCCCCATACAAGCGTACCGCTTTTGCAAATCGCCAGCGAGGGCGTGACCTGCGAGGTGCTAGCCGAGCCATAATCCGTGTTCGCCGTGGAATCCATCGTGACAGTACGTGCCGTCACAGTGGCCGCAGCGGTCCATTCCCCGGTGATAATCATATCATCACCAGCGGCGGGAGCCGCAGTCGTTGTGGTCCTCAAATATCTTGACCAGTTTGCCGCCGTACTGTCACGCCAAAGATTGACCTGGGAACCAGATGAAGTTTTGGCGGATAGAGTATAAGCAGTGGCACCGGCTAGAGTGACATTCGTTCCGAACTTAAAGAAGAACCAGCCGCCTTCGGCGGTATCCACGGGCGTTGTTGTGCCTGATGTTGCCGTGCAAGTCGGCAAGTCTGAAACGTTCACAGTAATTTCTGTGTTCGCAACCAGCACACCAGCTTGAGCCAACCTAACGGAAATAGTGCCTGTCGGTGACGCCGCGCGAGACGCGATCTTGACAGCGATGCCATCAATCGTGATTGCGCCAGGAGTGAACCCGCTAGATTCTACATAGCTGGTGGTGACTGCGGTATTGCCGGTTTCGGAGTTCAGATAGCTGGTACTGTCGGCGGTTTCCCAGGTGGAACTGGAGGTAAGATTGCCGTTTGCAAATGCTACAAGAACGGCCATTAGGACAAATCTCCAGGAATAAGCCCAGTGACCATGGAAAGCGTTGCGTCTCGCGTAGCGGGGCCAAAGAGCTTCAGGGGCGTTCCAGATGGCAGGACATATTGAACGCCGGTCCATGCCACTGTTCCGGTCTGTCCGCCCGCTGCAAAGGTCACCGTGCCCTTTGGGGTATCCACACCGGCAATCACCGCCTTAACCTCAAACACCGCATCGGCAGTTGCGGGGTAAAGCGACTTCACAACCGGGGCATTCACCGCAGAGGGAAACGTGATGTCCTTGTCAAAAATCCCCATGCCGAGAAATTCAGCATCAGACATCAGCCCGCCGATGCAGAACCCGAACCCATCAGGCCCCTTGGCGGTAAAGACAGGATTGGCGGCTACGCCGTCACCATTGGTGATGCTGATACCAGGCCCAGCTTCCATCTCGCGGGTAACGGCCTGGCCATTCGGCCCGGTGCCGACAAGAAAGCCCGTTCCGGTGAATTGCAGGATTTTTCTAAGGGCGTTGTACCATTCGATTAAGACCAGCCCGGTCTTGGAGTTCAGGAACGGAACACTGGCTGGAGGCAGAGAGCCTATTGCCATCAGTTAATGTCCGCATAACACGCGATGATGGCCCGCTTCACGGGGTCGGAAATCCTGAAGCGGTGAACCCTGGAACGGAATTGCGACATGCGCCGCCACTCCACGCCCCATTCGTACTTGCTGATCTTGCCGATGGTGGCCGGTAAATCGCTGGAGTAAGTCTCGCCCCTGTCGTCCGAGATATTGAGCGTGATGATTGGGTCGGAGCCTAGGCCAGTCGTGATCCCTACCCCCGCTTCCATGTCCAATCTGACACGCGCACAACGCTTCAGGCTTGGATCGGTGCCGAAGGTCGGGAGCGTGATGTCGGCCAGGATCGGGATGTCGCCCGCGTCGTAGTAGGTGTCCTTGTCCAGCTCGTAGAGCGCCCCGTCAGCATGCGAACCAACGATGGTCTTGCCATAGGCTGCGACAAGTCCATTCCCAAGCCAGCGGTCTTGCTGATAGGTGGACCGCTCATGCCAGGCCGGGGCCGAAGCGTCAAAGACCCAAGTGTTCCCGGTCGGGAGCATAATCAGGTAAAAGGCGTGATTGTCCTTGATGTAACAGCCGCCGCGTATCTCATCTAGATCGTCCACTTGTGCCAGTGCCCTAGCGACAGCAGGGGTTGAGATGACTTCAGGCACATACCCATTGGCACGGTACACAACCGGCGCCCCGCCGGCCTCATCATCCCTGCCAAGCCAGAAAACAGTATTGTCCAGGAAGGCAGGCGAAAACTTGGCGGCAAGCCCCTTCGGGATGATGGTTGAACTCAGGCGGTCAAACGGAAAGTTAGGGTCTCCGCTGTCCTGCCAAATCTCAGTACGGTCCTCTTTGAACATGAACACTTGCGAGCCGACCGTATAGGCCCGGATGAGTGTCGTGCTGGTACTCTCCGCACTGGCAAAGTCCAGGGCGTCATAGGAAAGCCCGTCAAGCAGCGCCGAAATCTGAAACCGGGTCGGGAATGCGCTGCCGCTAGACCAGATGAAATACCCATCAAGTGCCGTGACAGACGAGCCACCAAAGAAATCCGGGTCGCTGATCTGCTGGCAAATGCCGGTTGAGCTATCGTAAATGAACCCGAGGTCCGATTCCGTGGCTACGGCGATCTGCGTTCCCACAGTGGCCATCGAGACATAGCCGGCGCCGAGGATTTGCCCCAGGTCGGTTCCCACCCCGCTTGTATTGACACTGTATAGACGCGTCCCGGAAACCACATACAGAACATCGTCCATGACGATTGCGCCGCGCCAAGGACCTACGCCTACCGTTCCAAATGGCTTAAGTGCCGGCACCCCAAGCAGCACGAATGGTGATTTTCCCCCGAACGGGGATTTCTCCGGGTACATGTTGACGAGGCGTTGGGATGAATAGGCCAGTGACTCCGAACGGTCGGAGGCCACCGCCAACGGCACCATCATCTCAGCCATAGGGCCAGTAACCGTAGTTCCTGAAGCCGCCCAAACGCCTCAAAGCAGTCTCAACCATCAAATCGTTCGCGGGGCTGTCGCAGATGTACTTTGCCTGAAGCCCGGACCAGCCATTAGCCGCAATCAGAGCGGTACTGGGCGGGACTTGCGTGAGGTAATCACCAGCCAACCTGACCGCCAAAAGGGCGGTGGTTGCCTCATGGTGTTCCTCTGCGAGCGCCAATTGATCGCTCAAGGCCAAATCAACGTGCCCGACATCCACACCCTGTGCTTTCCAGCCATGGATCATGGAATTTAGGGCTTTGAGGGCGTCAAGGGCTTCGGAAGCGGTCGGATCGCGGCCACCAACCAAGACGCCAAGCATGACCATGGCGCGCTTGATCGTGTCGCGGGCTGTCTGAGCCATTTATGCCGCTTCCTTGTCGGTCAATTTCGCGTAAAGCGAGTTGGAAACCATGTAGACATCGTGATCCGTGCCGTGCCGCAGCATGGCATTCAGCAAACCACCGCTTTTTTCCGCATAAACGGTGGGGAATGCCTTGATCGTGTTCGCGAGCATGATGGATTGGCTTATGAACTCCGCCTTGGTGCGGTAATGCTCGCCGCCAACGTCCACAACCAGCCAATCTTCAACATCACAAGACCGGAAAGCGTGGGTTGCCTTTGGCGCAAACGAGCCCTCGCACCCGAAATAGGTCACATGCCGGTAGCCGGCTTGGAGCGAGAGCCAATCCGAGGCATTGGCCGAGGTTGGGCCGCTTTCAATCGGAGCGGTAAGCTGGATCAGCGCCCCCGTTTCCTTGAAACGCAGGAACATTTCAATATCGCAGTCCGGGGCCAGGACCGCTTTGTTGACTAATCTGAGATCATAAGCCCATTTGGACGGCGGCAACGCATCACAAGTGTAAAACCATGCGTCAATGTCGTTTTGCAGGCACCATTTATGCGTGCCGTTGATGGCCCAGATCGTGCCATCCCAGTTTTGCAGTTCTTCGATATGGTCATTGATGGAAGGTCCGCCACCAACAACGGCAAGCCGCCCGGCCCCCTTGTGTTTTGGGAGGCCGAGCGCGCCGACAACCACTGCATTAGCCTGCCGCGCCGCTTCTGAAACGGTCGGTTCGCTAGTCCAGTGGATTTTTGCCATTAGACGGTGCCGAGGCCCAGATTCTTCAGCAGATTGCGGATTTTGTTGGTCGCGGCAATCTGGGCGGCTGAGGTCGCGGTGTTCGCCATGGAGGCCGGCAGCGAGCGCAGCGTGATGCAAGTCTTGCCGAAGAAGCCGATTTTCTCCGTCGAGGCACCGATGATAGTGCCGTCAGGATGACCGTCGAGAAGCTGTTTGGAAGCCATGTGAAATTGCCTTTCAGGAAAAAGTGGGAGAGGTGATTAGCCTCTCCCGTTAGTGGTCAGTGGGTGGCTTACGAACCGCTCAAGCGGCAAGCCAGGTCGGCATAGATCGTCTTGACGCCAAACAGGACATCGAGACGGAACGCGCTGGTGTCGGACGAGCCGGTGTAGACCGGGATCATGCGGATGCTGAACCCGCTCTTGCTCGACACACGCTGCACATCCACCGCACCGTCAGGCTTGACCATCGGAACCACGGCCAGGGCAAAGGCGTCCTTATGGAACACCATGCTCTGCTTGTAGGTGGTCGAGGCTGTGCCCTTGTTGGTGATGGCAACGCCATTCGCAGCAGCCGCCGAGACGGTCTGATACGCACCCGAGGTGATGATGGCGGGCGAGATGGTCAGGGTGCCGGCGCCACCGGACGAGGTGACGTTGGCCTTGACCACGAAGTCCTGCAAATAGGACTGGGTGGCCTTGGACACCGGGTTGACCGCGTACACGCCGGCAATGTTGATGACATCGCCCTGCTTGAACGTGGCAGTCGCATCCGCGCCGGTATAGGCCAGCGAGGTTTCGTTGGTCGCCTTGACTGCGGCATAGGTGCTGGAGGTATCACCATTGACAACCGGAGTCGTGTCGTCACGCGAGCCCGTGGTATGGGCCGGCGAGTTCTGCGACATGTAGGAGTCAATGCCGCCCAGCATCGGCAGCTTGGCCTTCTGCAACGCGGTTTTCGCCGTGTCGGAGATGTAGAGGCCCGAAACGCTGCCAATCAAGCCCCACTGGTCGGAGGGGTTCAAGACGGCGGAACGCCCGTCAACAGGGACCGCCATTTCGTCCAGACGCTGCGGCGCCTTGGCGAAGTCGGCGAAGCTGTCAACCTGGGTGCCGGGGGTACCGACCCAGTTCCAGACATCCTTGTAGAGCGCCGCAACCGCAGCATCCACGCCCTGGGCAATCGTGATGACCGCCGATTTCAGGAAGCGGTCCGAGAACTCCGGGATGGACAAGGTGCGATCAGCAGAGGTCCAGCCGCCGAGATCGACACCGACCTGCTGATCGACCGTCAGCGAAGTGGTGCCTTCAGTCGAGTCCTGCACCGACATGGCCGCGCCAGAGCGGAGCGTATAGCGGGCTGGCTTGCGGATGGTGACGGATGCACCGGGGGTGTAGCCGTTTTCCAGCTGGTTGAACTCTTTCTCGTAGTTTCGATTTACGAGGTTGCCGTAAACAAGATTGTTTTCCAGCAGCATCAACGCCTCTTGGGCGATGATGGTATTCGTCAAAATAGTGTTGGACATTGTGGTTTAGGGGCTCCTTTTAGCCCGTGCGTCTGACGCCACCACCGTTTTCACGCCATGTCCGGTATTCTTCCGGGGACATGTTGTTCGGGTCTTTGCTGGGGTTCTTTGTCGAACCTGTCAGCGTTGACGGGGGCGGTGGGGCCTTGGTTTCGGTTCTGGGTTTTGGAAGGGCCAGAGTGGCTTCGATCCGTCCCAACTCTCTCGCGGCTTGCAGCGGCGACATCTCTTGGATGCGCTTCGCTGTCTCGCGGTTGGCGGACAGATAGTAGGCGACTTCAGGACCTTTTTCGGATTCCATGAGGGTTTCCGCCATCGTCGCGGACATCGGGAGCGTGGTGTCGTTGAACACCTTTGCCTCAATGTCGGGATAGCGGTCGGTGAGCGCCATGGCGCGCTCTTTGAACAGTTGCATCTTGGCCGCAGCGGAATCGTTGCGGACATTGGATGTGTTGGCTTCGTGCGCCTTGGTCTGGCGCGCGATAATCTTTTCCTCGATCTTCCAGGCTGCGAGGTCGGCGGCATATTCCGCCTCGTCCTCGTATTTGGCGCGGTCAGGCTTGGGGCCTAGACCGTCTGCCGGCGGTTTGGCACGTTCATTGGCTGCTGCCTTGGCTTCCAGATCAGCAATGCGGTCGAGAAGCGCTTGCTCCTTGGCCTTCTGCCGTTCGCGGCGAAGCTTGGACTTGGTTTTCTTTTCTTCCTCGGTTTCGACTTCCTCGGCGCCCTCTACAGGCGTTTCGGAGGCTTCGGCCTCGGGCTTTTCCTCCGCCTCGGCTGCTTCATCAGCGACTTCGGCCTTGGTTTCTTCCTTCGTTGCAACGGGGGTTTTGACCTCATCGGCAACGGCTTCACTGGCCGGGGCTTGCGCCTCAGCTTTTCCTTGGTCAGACATTCACACCCTCTGGGTTATGCCCCGGCTGGGGCGGCTGGCTGAGGTCCCGATGACCCCGGCTGTGCCGGTTGCATGGCATCTCTGCCACGCGAAACTACGTTCATGAGCATTTCCAGAATGGCGGCTTCCGTTTCAGCCTTGTGCGTTGCCGCAGTGGTTTCAACCTCAACCGCCTTGACCGTCGCATCCATTTCGGCGCTGTCGGCCTGGGCGTTGAGAAGCCTTGTCTGGGCGCTTTCCTGGTCAACCTTCAGCTTCGCCATCAAGGCGTTCATCTGGTCGGCCTGGGTAGGCGGCGGCGGCTGCTCCTGATCCTTGGGATCGGCAAATTCAGGGTGAGCCTTGAGAATGGCTGTCTTGAACCGTTTGGCCAATTCCTCACCGCCCGGGATGTCCATGTTCTTGACCAGAATATCCATCATGAACATGGCGGCGTCGGGCATGGTCTGGGTCAACTGCGTCAGCACATCAACCGATTCCATGCGCTTGGTGGCGTAGGAAGGCCCTGCCGTGACCGTCACATCGTAGGTCCCGATGGACAGATCATGGATGGGCTCGGGCCCACCCTGCGTCATCATGTAGGAATTGATCTTCTCGAACCTATCGCTGTCATCCTCATTGAGCAGCCTGACAGTCTGTTCCGTGTCCCAATAGTAGGGGATCAGATCAACCGCTATACGGCCCGTGTGACGGATGGAAAGCTGCAAGTTGTCGCCAAAATGCAGGGTGGCGACGTTCGATTGCTCCTGGAGCTTGCCGATGGCCTTGCCGGATACCGATTCTGAGCTGTGCTGCCCAAGGCCGGCATCATAGATGCCCGTGGTGGCGCGAAGCTCGCCCGAGGCAATAGCGATTTCCTCCGACATCGCGGGGGAGGCAACCGGAGGCTGCTCACGCTTGGGCGGGCCATTGGCCTGGGGATCAGCGTCATACGGCAGATACGGCAGATTGCGGCGGTTGGCCTGGTTCCAAAGGGCCTTGTATTTCTCGATCTGCTTGAAAGTGGCGATGAAGGGAGACTTGGGCTGTAGCCCAATGATCTCCAGTTGATTTGAACGCCACAGGTTGTAAAGCCGCGCCGGGTCCTTGGCATGACGCACCAACCCGGCCCGAATCCGGTTCTCGCCGACAAAGGTTTCTTCGCCGATGATTGGGACGATGGGGAGATATTTCCCCTTCCACTCGTTCGGACCCTCAAGGATTTCCTTGCCCGAGAGGATGTACTGCACAATCTTGTGCGACTTGACCTTCTTGGTCTTGTTGGGCGGCAGGAACTTCAGCGCTTCCTTCGGAACATTGGTAATGTCCAGAATCTTGCCGTCCTGGGTCTTGGCCAAGGTGCGTTCAAAGGGCTCCTTGCACCAGTATTCCGCTACCCGCGTGAAATCGTTGGTGCGCCAGTCAAGAGAGCCATTGGTGCCGATGGAAATATCCGACAAGGCCGCATCAGGATACTTGGCCTTGAACGCATCATCGGTCATGTCCTCCAGAATGGTGACATGATTGGCGTCCATGCGAACCGGGTCCTTTGCGGATCGGTCCCACAAGACAGCCAGAGCATTCGGGATACCCTCGATGTAAAGCTGCTGGTTCCAGCTTTCGTCGTCGCAATACTTGGCGTTGACCCGCCAGTGCCCTATGCCGCAGATCGCAGCATTGTTGACACCGGGGATGTAGGCTTTGGAAGCCGCTTCGCTTTGATCTTCGATATGGCGGACAATACCCTCAAGAATCTCAGCGGTTTCCGGGTCGGCATCGTCATCAACGGGCCTGACCTTAATGGCGGGCCTGTTCTTGCGGGCGTCATTCGTGACCTGGCGGACGAATTGGCCCATCAGGGGGACGGTGACAATCGGCCTGCCCTGCTCTAGCCTTTCCCTCAAGACCTCCGGGTCCCATTGGCCGGTTCCGCCTTCATTGGCGTAGAAGCGAAGGTCATCCAGGGCGTCTAAACGGTTCTGCCAATCGGCCTCCGCGTCGAGTTCAATCTCCTTGATGATCTCGCGGTGTTTGGCTTCCAAATCCTTCACAGTTGGCTTGGCGCTTTCGTAGGCGGCCATCAAGCCTGACCCGTGAGGTTGGAATATAGGCCCAATTCATTGCCGTTGCAGAGCGTGGCAAGGACCGTGATCTTGTATTTGACCGCATTAAGCGGGTTGGCGAATGCTTGCGTCACCTTGGCTCCGCAAATGGTTGGAGAACTGCCGCTGATGCGGGATGAAGCTGTCGGGTCAGTACCCTTGACCACGGTTACGCTGACCTCAGCACTGGAAATCCGGTCCCACCGCTCCCAATCGGGATGACGGGAAAAGTCAAAGGTCAGGTCTGCGGTTTCGGTCGGGTCTTGGAGCGGGAAGTCTTTTCCAACGTATCGCAATTAGCCATACCCGTTCAGTCTGGAGCCCAAGAGGTCTTTAATCATGTCGTCTTTGGTCGAGATCGGACCACCCGTAATGTCGGGGAATAATTCTGTGATTGCCCAGACCAAGGCATCAACACGATCCGGCGAGAAGCCGTCAGAACGATCAGCAGCCCGTTCCGGGGTGAAACTGCACATCTGTTCCTCTAGCAGAGGAAACGTCCCCACATGCTTGACGCGGCCTTGCTCGTACAAGGCGCTAGCCGGCTCTGCCCTCACATACTTGCCGCGTGATGCCCTGACCAATTTGACAGGAACATCGGCCACCGACTTGATGACCCGCTCCACCATCTCACCGCCCTGGTTACACTCGGCAACCAGGCAATCAGCACCCCATTTGCGATAGGCTGCTATGGCCTTGCGCGCCCATTCTTCTGGCGACGCGCGTTGTGACCAATCCTCTAGGACATATGCAATCCTTTCCAGCACATTGGGATCCTAAGCTTAGAATTCCACGTGGACAAGTTGT
>JADMIO010866671.1_pt1 | contig 56095 bp, 48 predicted proteins | sample 8958161 | NCBI WGS metagenome assembly JADMIO01 (sample SAMN16585339, study PRJNA669376) | soil metagenome | isolation source: Crop rotation soil | place: USA: Cullars Rotation, Alabama | collected 2011
CCCACGCTGCCGTCTGTCGTTCCGGCAGCTTCGTCCTGACCCGCGGCGGCCACGTCGCCACGCTGCTCCAACTGATCACGCAGCAACTTGCGCAGGATTCCGAGGGTATCCAGTAGTGAATCGAAATCGGGCGACGCAGCCGCGCCACCAAATTCGCGCATTGCAGCGTCGATAGTTTGGAGGTCGGCAATGGCCGTTGCGAAAAGCTGCTCGATCTTCTGCAGGTCTTCGAGCGGAGTCGCGGCAAGCACTGCCTGGATTTCGGATTCTGAAGGCGGTGCCGCCTCGCCTTCCGCCGGTGTGAGTTTGCCGGTCGCAAGCTCGACGTCGCGAAGCGAGTAGCGGCCCAATTGCTTGTTTTCAATGATCGGCGTGCGGCGCAGGCCGTCGATGATTGCCAGGTGGTCGGACAGGCAACCCAAGGCATTCTTGCGCAGAATGGCGTCTTCATCGACGCGCGGATACACCGCGTCCCAGTGCTGCTTTATCAAGGTCTGCACCACATGGATGGTGCCCAGGAAACCGGGCCATCCATCGACGCGAAGTGATGCGGCGGCGAAGTGGGCCAGCAAACGCAGGTCCCTGCTTTGGCCCAAGGCGTCCAATGAACTCGCTTTGATCGCCCGCCAGTCCGTCTTCTCCGGAAGCGAAACCGACTGGCCAAACAGCCGAAACGCGTCGAAAGACGCCAGCAGCTGCGTGTCTTCGAGGTTTACTCCGCACGGGCTTTCGCCCGCGAGCGGGCTTGCCAGCGAATCCAATTCAGACTCGATGCTCATCCTTCTTCTTGTTCGCTTTCCGAGTCTCGTCCGGCCGGAACTTCACCCAGAAGTGTCCATTCCGTCCAAGAGTTGCCGCGGTTATTTGCAGAGTCGCGGTAGCTTCGCCTTTTCAAATAGGATGTCAACTACATTCGGGCGTCTTTTTTCCTGACTGTGACCGCCGGCAAATCGTGATAGCACATTGACGAGTATGAGATTTTCGGCGTGCGTGACGAACTACTGCCGACCCTTCATACGCTGGCGCAGAGCCTCGTATAACAACATTCCACTGGCCACCGAGACGTTCAGACTTTCCACTGCGCCTTGTTGGGGCAATCGAACGGTGAGATCGCAGGTTTCGCGGGTCAGTTGACGCAATCCGGACCCTTCGGCTCCCATCACCAGCGCGATAGGTCCGGACAGGTCGGTGTCGTGGGCCAGTTTCGGCGCTTCGGCGGCGGCGCCCACGATCCAGAGTCCCGCCTCTTTGAGGAGTCGAAGCGTGCGGGCGAGATTGGTCACCACCGCAATGGGCGTGGTCTCGGCCGCGCCTGCTGCCACCTTGCGCACCGTGGCGTTCATCTGCACTGCGCGGTCCTTAGGAATAACGACGGCAAGCGCGCCGCAAGCGTCGGCGGTACGTAAGCACGCTCCGAGGTTATGGGGATCCTGCACCCCATCGAGAACCAGTACGAACGGCGCTTGCGCCCCCGGGGTCTCGAGGCGCGCGGTGATGCCGGCGATCAATTCTTCTTCGCGCCATGGTGTGAGCGGGACGACGTCAACGAACACGCCCTGGTGCACGGCCTCGCCAAACAACTGTTTGAACACGGCCGGCGTTGCCCGTTTCACCGACTTGCCGGCAGCGATGGCCAACTGCTGAATCTCCGCCATGCGCGGATCGCTGCGCTGCTCGGCCACGGTGACGCTTTGCACGCGCTCAGCATGGCGCGTCAGCAGCGCCCGCACGGCATGCAGCCCATAAACTTTCTCACTCAATCCGATTCTCCAGCGCGGACCATCAGCCTCGGCCACTCCTCTTTCTATGCGGCGACTTCTGCGGGCCGATCTTGCCCGGCGTATCGAGCGAGACCAGTGAGAGGTCGACCAGCCCTTCGATGGGATTCACGCTGGTGACGATGACGTGCACGCGCGCGCCCAGTGACAGACGCCGCTTATTGGCCCGACCAACCCACGCGCGGCCTCCCGGCTCCATGACGTACTCGTCATCTCGCAGGTTGTCGATGTGCAGCAGGCCATCGGTGCCGACCGCCGTGAGCTGCACGAAGGCACCGAATTCGACCACCGTCGTGATGAGCCCTTCGAAGGTCTGGCCGATGCGATCTCGCAGGTAGACGCACTTGAGCCAGGCGTTCACGTAGCGATCCGATTCATCGGCGCGCTTTTCAAGCGCCGTGAGCTCGGCACCGGCCAATGCGAGCTGGCCACCGTCGTAGCGCACACCATACGGATCCGCATCCGAAAGCAGCGCGCGCAGCGTTCGATGCACCACCAGGTCCGGGTAGCGGCGGATCGGCGAGGTGAAATGCGCGTAGTGCTTGAGCGCAAGGCCGAAGTGACCGATGTTCGTCGGTTGATACACCGCCTGCATCATCGAGCGGACGATCAGCGATTCGATGAAGGGTCGCGACTCGTCGTGACCCAGGCGATCGGTGATCGCGCGGAAATCCCGCGGGCTCACCTCTTCCGGGAATTCGGCGGCGACGCCGAGCGCGTTCAGCGTTTCGAGCAACAGCGTGAGCTTTCTCTCTTCAGGCTTGCCGTGCACTCGATACAAGGTGCCGACATGCCGTAACTCCAGCTCGCGCGCCACGGCGACGTTCGCGAGGATCATGCATTCCTCGATGAGCTTGTGCGCCTCATTGCGCTCGTACATATAAACGCGCTGGATGCGCCCGGCCGCATCGAATTCGAATTCCGCCTCAGCCGCATCGAACTCGAGCGCGCCGCGCTTGTGCCTTGCCTTGAGCAGCGCGCGATAGACGTCCACGAGCGGCATCAACTTGTCGGCCAGCGCACCCATGTCCGCCAGTGCGTCGGGTCGTTTCTCGAACAGCGCGGCGAAGGCCTGGTCGTAGGTCAGACGGCGGGCCGATCGCATGACCGCGGTGTAACTGCGCGATTCAAGCAGCACACCCGTGCGCGAAACGATCATCTCCGATGCGAAGCACAGGCGATCGACGTTCGGCTGCAACGAGCACAACACGTTCGAGAGCGCGAACGGCAACATGGGAATCACACGCGTGGGGAAGTACACGCTGGTGCCGCGCTCGCGCGCGCTCGCGTCGAGCGCCGTTCCACGGCGCACGTAGTAGCTCACATCGGCAATCGCGACGATGAGCCGGAAACCTTTGGCGTGCGGCTCGCAGAACACCGCGTCGTCGAAATCCTTGGCGTCTGCGCCGTCGATCGTCACCAGCGGAAGATTCCGCAGATCCACGCGCCGGGACGCTTCTGCAGCATCGACTTCGGTGCCATACGCTTCTGCCTCGCGCACGGCCTCGGGAGAAAATTCGCGCGGCAGGTCGAAGCGTGCAATCGCCGCCTCGCACGCGAGCTCCACCGGCTTTTCCGGATCGAGGCGCCTGACGACGCGCGCCTGCGGCGACGAACCCGAGCCTGCGTAACGCGTCATCGCAGCAATCACCCAGTCGCCGTGGCGCGCTCCGCCAAGTTCATCGGGCGGTACGAGGCAGCGCATACCGATGCGCCGATCGGCGGACGTCACGAACGCCGTGCGTCCATGCACCTCCAGCGTCGCGACGAAGGCCTTGGTGGCGTGCTCCAGGATTTTTTCCAGGCGGCCTGAATAGCGGCCATCGCGGCCGCGCTCGACCGACACGCGCACCCGGTCGCCATGCATGACTCCGGCCATCTGCGGCGGCGGGAGAAACACCGCTTCTTCCTGCCCTTCAACACGCACGAACCCGAAGCCGGCGCGATTGGCGCTCACGACTCCTTCGGCTACCCGGCCGTGGCCCTGGGCTGCCGGCGTGCCCGGCGCGTGCGCCTTGCGTGCGGCGGGTTTTGAGGGATGACGCGGGTTCTCATGGTGTCCGCGTGTTTTTCCATTTCGACGTTTCAAATAGTTCTTCCAGGTTCGATTGACAGCTTACAAAGCGGTGCGTACCTTTCGCCGCTCTTCGCACCCCTGCCCGGGTGGCGGAATTGGTAGACGCACTAGTTTCAGGTACTAGCGAGTAACATCGTGGAGGTTCGAGTCCTCTCCCGGGCACCAATATTTTCAATGGATTACGGTCGTTTCGACCGATGAGCCTGCGGATTCTACGCACACTTGGCCGCCGCCGTGGCTTGCCATTTGCGGTATCAACGCACCCTGGCAGCAGCCTCTCTGGGCGAGGTCCCGGTCCACTGCTTATAGGCGTGTGAAAACGCGCCGATGTCGCGGTAGCCGAGCAGCCAGGCAATCTCGCTGATCGACAGGGAATCGTCCTCGAGATATCGCGCCGCAAGGTCGCGCCGGATTCCATTCAGCAGCTTCGAGAACGTGGTCCCCTCGTCCGTGAGGTGCCGGGCCAGCGTTCGTTGGCTCAACCCGAGGCTCTTCGCGATGCCATCCGCGCGCGCGTTACCGTGAGGAAGCGTCGCGGCGATGGCGTTTTCAACCTGGGTTCGCATCGGTCCCCGGCTCGAGGCACGGTGCGCGAGTCCCTCTTCGCACAGTTTTACCAGCAGCCGGTTCAGATAAGGATCGGCGCTCACCACGGGCAGCAAGCCCTGCTTCCGCACGAACAGCATCTCGTCCACGCTCGCTCCAAACTCGACGGCACAGCCGAAGTAGGCCGAGATCTCGCGCGCGCCACGCACTCGCGTGTGGCTCATACGCAGACGCTGGGCAATGAGGTGCACACCCGTGAGTTTGCGCAGCAAGCGCATGAGCCCGCCAAACCAGAATTCCACCTGCTGCCGGTCCTGATGGCGACTGATGCCGTGGTAGGCAACCGTGATTCCGATCATCCGGCCATCGATGAACTTCTGCACGGCGCCTTCGTTGACCATCGCGCTGAAGCGGGCGGCTCGCTGACACACGTCGAAGAGCGTCGCGGACGAAGCGAGCGCGTAGTAGAACAAGCCCAACTGACGCAGCTCACAGTGATTCACCAGGTGCAGCCCTAACAAGTCATCGTCGGTCGCGGCGGCGACGAGATTCAGGAACTCGACCTGATCGGCGACCGGCAGCCGCACGCTCGGGTCCTCGATCTGCCGCCGGGTCAGCCTCGCGCCCTCCAGCAGCGGCGCCAATGGCACGCCGGCCGCCTTCGCATGCGCATAGGCAATGCGCGTGGCGATTCCAAGGGCACGCGGGATCCGGGTCGCCCGCTTCATGCGCCGTTCATCCTTGCACCGCCAACATAGGAGTGCCGGGTGGCATGAACCGACAATTTTCTGGCCGATGCGGACAAGACCCGAAAAGCGGCGCGCACGTATAAAACGCGCCACTTCTCTCGGGAACCGAGTTCCAGGCCGACCCCACTTACTGCTGGAGGCTCCGCTACCGTGCTCGATCTGTTTTTCATGGATTCCAGGAACAAGAAGATTGCCGTCGTCGACGACGATGCGGGCATCCGCCAGTCACTCGAACGACTGTTGAATCTCGTCGGGTACTCGGTTCGCACCTTTGCCAGCGGCCCGGAGTTCCTCGCTGCGACAGTCGCAGACCCGGCGCACTGCGTCGTGGTCGACATCAATCTCGGCGAGAGCTCGGGCCTGGATATTGCCGACCATCCGCTGGTGGCAGGCGGCAGGATTCCCGTCATTTTCATCAGCGGCACGGTGGAAGAACGGGTCCGGTCACGCGCCCACGCCACGGGCTGCATTGCGTTGCTCAGCAAGCCGTTCAAGCCCGTCGAGCTGCTCGACGCGATTTTCCGCGCGACCCAGGACGCCACTCCAATCCCCTGACCGGCACATGGGAGCCTATCTACCCGCTTCGCGGGGAAAGGGCTCAATGGGACATTGGTCGTACGCCCGGAATGGGTTCCCTTAGCCCGAAGGGCCCATTAACCCGAAGCAACGCCCGGCGTAGATTCGGCCGCCCATCCTTCGGGAACCTCCCGGGAGTCAGGTCATGGAACGCCGAACCCTACCTCTCATGCTCGCGCTGATGCTGCTCCCCATGGCCGGGCCTGTATCGGCGCAGTCTCTTCCCAAACTTCCCAATCCCCTCATGAGCACACTCACGAGTGCTCTCGGGGTCACCCAGGACCAGGCCGAAGGCGGTGTGGGATCAATGCTCACGCTCGCGCACGAGAAGCTCGCGGCGGGTGACTTCGACAAGATCGCCGCCGTCATTCCCGGCGCCAGCAAGTACCTGGAAAAAGCCAAGGCACTGGGTGCGGTCACCGGACCGCTGGTGAACGCCGCTGGCTTGAATGGCGCCTTGAGCAAGCTCGGCATCAGCCCGGCAACCGCCGCGAAGTTCATACCCAAGGTGACCCAGTACGTCGGCAAGGTCGGCGGTAAGGATGTCGGCGCGTTGTTGAGCAACGCATTGCTCTGATCCTCCGCCGCGTCAGGCCAGGAACTCCGCCAGCTCGTCGCGCGTTTCCTCGATATGTTGCGCGGTGAGCAGACGGGCCTCGCGCGCCTCACCGTGCGCCCAGGCTTCATACAACGCATTGTGTTCGCGCGTTGCCCGGCGGACGCGCCCGACCGGCATCAGGTGCATGCGCACGTATCGCTGCGACAAGGTATGCAGCCGGCTCAGGATTTCGCCGGTCACTGGCTGGCGATGCGGCACGATCAGCGCCAGGTGGAACGCGCTGTTGAGATTGCCGACGTCGCTGAGTGCGGCAGCCGCCAGCGCCGTGCTGAGGGCACGCAGGGCTTCGCGCGCCGCACTGTGATCTTTGGCCTTCGCGAGCCTGGCGCCCTCACCCACCGCAACCGGCTCGAGCGCAAGACGCAGGCGAAAGACTTCATCCACTTCGGTGGCGAGCAGCGGCCGCACCCGAAACCCGCGGTGCGCCTCGATGTCGATCAATCCTTCAGCCCGCAACCGCACCAACGCCTCGCGCACCGGGATCTTGCTGACCCCGAACTCGGCGGCGATGGAATCCTGCAGCAGCGCTGCACCCGGCGCGTAGTCGCCGGACAGGATCTTGTCGCGGATGCGCGTGACGATCTGCCCGCTCATGGTTCGCAGCAGCGGCTGGTTCATGGGATCCCCCAGCAGAAAGGATCGCGCGGATCCAGCAACAAGGTGCTTGTCGCGGTGACATGCGCACGCCCACGGATGGTGGGAGCAATCGTGCCGGCGGCACGATCGAGCCAGCGGAAATTCGCCGTGAACGTGCTGCCGACCAGGCTTTCCTGAATCCAGTCTTCACCTTCGGCGAGAGCGCCATCCGCGGCGAGGCAGGCCAGCTTGGCGCTCGTGCCGGTGCCGCACGGTGAACGGTCGTACGCCTTGCCGGGGCACAGCACGAAGTTGCGGCTGTCGGCATCCGCATTGGGCGAGGCCCCGAAGAGTTCGACGTGGTCCACCTCGGGAAAGCCTTGCGCGTTCAGTGCCTGGCGCACGCGCCAGCTGAAATCGGTGAGGGCCTCGACCTCCTGCAGCGAAATTCGCCGGTCCTTCGCATCGACGAGGAAGAACCAGTTGCCGCCCCACGCAACATCACCCTGCACCGGACCCACGCCCGCCACGTCGACGACCACCCGCGACGCCTTGCGGTAGCTAGGCACATTGGCTACGTCGATGGTCCCGTCGTCATGCAGCTTCGCGTCCACCGGACCCACGGGAGTGTCGATCCGCAACCGGCCCGGCGCCAGTCGACCGGCGTGCGCGAGGGAGGCCACCAGCCCGATGGTGCCGTGACCGCACATTCCGAGGTAACCGACGTTGTTGAAGAAGAGGACGCCTAGGCTGCAGTCGGCACGATGCGGGGCGCACAGCAGCGCACCCACGACCGTGTCCGAACCACGCGGCTCGTTGACGATGGCCGAACGAAACGGGTCGAATCGCTCGCGGAAGATCTGCGCACGTTCGGCGAGCGGCCCGTCGCCGAGGTCGGGACCCCCGTCGAGCACCAGGCGCGTGGGTTCGCCGCCGGTGTGCGAGTCGATGACGCGGATCTCTTTCATTGCCGCCCTTTTCAACGCGGGCGTAGATCGTATACGGTAGCCGAATGGCGGAGCAAGACTCGGTTGCGGTCATCGGGGCGGGCGTGGTGGGCAGCGCCATCGCCTGCGCGCTGGCGCGCGAAGGACGGCGCGTACTGCTGATCGATCGCGCTGCCCCGGGAGAGGCCGGCGCCAGCTTCGGCAATGCGGGGCACATCGCCACCGAACTGATCGAGCCCCTGCCCTCCCCAAACCTGCTGTTCGGATTCTGGCGCGAGCTGTTCGCCTTCGACGGCGTTCTCGACATTCCCGCGCGGCGACTCGCCGCCTTCATGCCCTGGGCGGTGCGCTTCGCGCGCGCGGCCTTCGAGCGCAAGGCCAACACGCGCCACCTCGCGCCTTTCGTCCGGCCGGCCGTTCCGGCGTTGATCGGCATGCTCACCGACATCGGTCGGGCGGATCTCATCCGACAGCATGGCCACTACCAGGTGTGGCTGGAAAACGATGGCGAGCGCAGCGCACGCCAACAGTCGCGGATCATGGACGAACTACTCGTGCCGACGCAGCCGGCAGCGAAGGAATTCCTCGATGCCGTCCGGCAGGCGGCAGGCGCGAGATCCGCCGCCGGATTGTGGTTTCCGAAATGCGCGCATGTACTCGATCCGCTCGAGGTGGTGCGCGCCTTCGCGGGTGCGGCTGTTGGGCATGGCGCAGAGCTCGTGCGCCGCGAAGTGCGGGCGTTCCGCGCCGAAGGGCACGGCGTGCAGGTGATCACGGATTCGGGCTCGCTCTCCGTGCGTACCGCGATCGTCTGCACCGGTGTGTGGTCGGCGCCCCTGCTGCAGCCTTTCGGGCTCAAGGTTCCGCTGGAGGCCGCGCGGGGCTATCACGTGCAAATGCCGGATGCGAAGCCACTCGTCGACGCCCCGATCCTCTACTCCGACGCCAACATCGTCGTGACGCCGATGGCCGGACGCGTTCGCGCCACCAGCTTCATGGAGTTCGCGGGCACCGACGCTCCGCCCGATCCTCGCAAGCCCGCATGGCTGCGTTCGAAGTTGCGCGCGCTCGGCTACACCTGCGACGAGCAGGGACCCTCCTGGGTCGGCCCCCGTCCCGTGCTCCCCGACTATCTACCCGCCATCGGCCGGGTCGCGCACCTGCCCAATCTGCTGTACGCGTTTGGTCACCAGCACATCGGTCTCACCCTGTGCGCCGTCACGGCGCAGGCCATGGCGGACCTCGTGGCCGGCCGCGAACCCGCCTTCGATCTTTCCGCGTTCGACCTGCGTCGTTTCAGCGCGGGAAGGTTCACCGCCTGATGGAGTCGTCATGAAGCACTGGTCCGGCGTATTTCCCGCCTCCACCACCCAGTTCGCGCGCGACGAGAGCCTCGACGTCAGTGCCACCCAGAAAGTGGTTGCGGCACTCATCGATGACGGTGTCGACGGCATCATCTGCATGGGGACCGTAGGCGAAAATTGCTCGCTGAGCGCGGCGGAGAAGCGGACCTTGATGAGCGCCATCAAGGAAGCTGCGGCGGGCCGTGTACCGGTGTTGTCAGGCGTGGCCGAGAACACCTGCGCGCTCGCTGCCCAATACGCGCGCGACGCCGAGCAAATCGGCATCGACGGACTGATGTTGCTGCCGGCCATGGTCTACAAGTCCAACCGGCGCGAAACCCTGCACCACTACCGCACGGTCGCCCAATCCACCGGGCTGCCCATCATGGTCTACAACAACCCGGTGTCCTACGGCGTCGACATCACCGTCGAGATGTTCGGCGAGCTTGCCGATATCCCCAACATCGTCGCCATCAAGGAATCCTCCGAAGACACGCGCCGTCTCACCAACCTGCGGCGCGCGCACGGCGACCGGTTCGTTCTGTTCGGTGGCGTGGACGACATCGTGCTCGAGAGTCTCATGCTCGGCGCCACCGGCTGGGTCTCGGGCCTGACCAACGCATTTCCGCGGGAGTCTGTCGCGCTGTTCGCGCTCGCGAAAGCCGGAAGGTATGCGGAAGCACTCACGATCTACCGCTGGTTCATGCCGCTGCTGCAGCTCGACACCATCCCGACACTGGTCCAGTGCATCAAGCTCGCCGAACAACTGATGGGCCGCGGATCGGAGATGGTGCGCGCACCGCGGTTGTGCCTGGAAGGCGCCGAACGTGCCTGGGTCGAGGGCCTGGTCCGTGAGGCCGTAGCGACGCGTCCGAAGCTGTCGTGAGTTCCGCCGCCAGGATGTTGCTCGGCGCGCTGACCGCGCTGGCGCTCATCTATATCTGGCGCTGGATCGCCCTCGAGCGCGCTCGCGCCCGCGATCCAGTGCCTGCGTCTCGCGGCGTCATCCATGCGCTCACCGGCTTCGTCACCAATTTCTTCGACACGCTGGGCGTCGGCTCCTTCGCACCCACGACCTCGCTGTACAAGCTGCTGCGCCTGGTGCCGGATGAACGCATTCCTGGAACACTGAACGCGGGGCACGCGCTGCCGACGGTCGCGCAGGCGCTCATCTTCATCGCCGCCGTCACCGTCGATCCGGCCACGTTGATCGCAATGATCGCCGCGGCTGTGCTCGGCGCCTGGCTCGGTTCCGGTGTCGTCACACGGCTATCTAGACACGCCGTTCGGCTCGGCATGGGAGTGGCGCTGCTTGCCGCCGCCACGCTGTTCGTGCTCGGCATCGCCGGGTGGATTCCCGCCGGTGGCGAGGCGCTCGAATTGCGCGGACCCTCGTTCGCCTTCGCCGTGGCCTGCAACTTCGTGCTGGGCGCGCTGATGACGTTGGGCGTCGGGCTGTACGCGCCGTGCCTCATCCTCGTCAGCCTGCTCGGCATGAATCCGCTCGCCGCGTTTCCCATCATGATGGGATCGTGCGCGTTCCTCATGCCGGTGGCCGGACTGCGATTCATCACCGCGCAGTGCTACGACGTTCGTGCCGCGGTGGGGCTCGGGCTCGGCGGAATACCGGGCGTGCTCATCGCCGCATTCATCGTCAAGCAGCTGCCGCTGCTGTGGCTGCGATGGCTCGTGGTGATCGTCGTGCTCTACGCCGCCGTGGCCATGCTGCGCGCCGCCAGGTCCCGGGACTGATCGCGAGCTACTTCTTCTTCGCGCGCGTGCGACGACGCCCCTTTGGCGGTGGCACTTTGCCTCCCGCACGCCGTGCTTCCGACAGTCCGATGGCGATCGCCTGCTTGCGGCTGGTGACCTTCTTGCCTGATCCGCCGCTGCGCAGCGTGCCTTCCTTGCGCTCGTGCATGGCGCGTTTCACCTTGGCTTGGGCCTTGCTTCCGTATCGGTTGGGCATGACAACTCCTCGTTGCGGAAGATGCGACCTTGCGCGCCCAAAGGTCCCCACGCTGTAGGTAGGCACCCACGCATCGCGTCCGCAGCGGACCGTGACTGGCACGTATCGTTGGAGACATACTTTGCGGGAGAGCGCCGTCGCATGGCGGGAATCAATCCGGAGTCACGCATGATCATGTCCGCCCCGCTTCGAGTGAAACTCGCGCTCGCCTGCGCCCTGGCGCTCGGCATCGGGCCCTTCGAGTGCAGTCGTGCCGACGTGCCGGTCGCCGCGGACTCGCGCGACGTGGCATTGCTCTCGCGCATGACGCTCGCGGAGAAGATCAACCAGCTCATGCTGCTCAGCAAGGGCACCATGACCGGCCCCGATTCGGCCGGCAGGCCTAACAAATCGGCGGAGGAACTGGCGCGCGAAGGCATCGGCTTCCAGATGTCGGCCTTCGAGTGGTCGACGGCGGATGCCAATCGCATCCAGCGCATCGCAGTGGAGGAATCCCGGCTCGGCATTCCGGTGGTGTTCGCCACCGACATCATCCATGGCTACTGGACCATTTTCCCGGTGCCGCTGGGGCTCGCCGCCACCTTCGATCCCGCCGACGCGCGCGTCGTCGCCGGCATCTCCGGCCTCGAAGGGTATTCGCACGCCCAACGCTGGACCTTCGCGCCCATGGTCGATCATCCGGTGGATCCACGCTGGGGTCGCGTGGTCGAGACCTTCGGAGAATCGCCACTGGTCAGCAGCGACTACGCCGTGGCCACCGTGCACGGATTTCATCAGTCGCTCGCCAACCTGCCGGGCAATCCGGCGCCCGTGGATTTCGGTGTCGCTAGCTGCCTCAAGCACTATCTCGGCTATGGCGCCGTGCAGGGCGGAAAAGACTACGCCTACGTCGATCTCACCGAGCGCAGCATCCGCGAGTTTCATCTGCCGCCATTCGCGGCTGGCGTCGCCGCCGGCGCGCCGTCCGTGATGCCCGCGTTCACCACCGGTCCTGGCGGCGTGCCGATGTCGGCGAACCGTCGCATGCTCCAGGACGTCCTGCGCGGCGAACTCGGATTCCAGGGCCTGCTGGTCTCCGACTACGCCGGCATCACGGAAATGCGCAATCACGGTACCGCGGCCGACGATCTCGAGGCAGCGGTGCAAGCCTTGCGCGAAGGCACCATGACCGTGGACATGGAAGACGGCGTCTATTACGCACAGCTCGCGCGCGCCGTGAAGGCCGGCCGGCTGCGCGTCGACGAGATCGACCGTGAAGTCCTGCGAGCGTTGGCGTTCAAACGCCGGCTCGGACTCTTCGAGCGCCCGTACGTTCCCGAAGACCTGGAGAAGCGCGTGCGCCTGTCTACCGCGCATCGCGCCGCGGCGCGCGAAGTCGCGCGCAAATCCATCGTGCTGCTCAAGAACGATGCGCGGCTGCTGCCGCTGACCGCGAAACGGATTCTCGTGACCGGCCCGCTCGCCGACTCGCGCGAAGATCTGCTCGGCCCGTGGCACGCGCGGGGCCGTGCGGAGGACGTCGTGAGCGTGCTCAGCGGAATTCGCACGCGTGCCGCGTCGGCGAAACCTGCAATCGGGGTCCGCTATGCAGAAGGAGTGGGCCTCGATGCGAAGGGCAAGCCCCTCGCGACGGACGATGCCGGAATCGCCGCTGCCGTGGCCGCCGCGAATGACGCCGATCTCGTCATCGCCGTCGTCGGCGAGCGCGAATCGATGAGCGGCGAAGCCAAGAATCGCGCGCACCTCGACCTGCCTGGAAGTCAGCAGCGGCTCGTCGATGCGCTGCTCGCGACGAAGAAGCCTGTCGTGGTCGTACTCCTCACCGGTCGCGCACTCGCGGTGCCCGCACTCGCCGAGCAATCCGGCGCGCTCGTGCATGCCTTCTTTCCCGGCATCGAGGGCGGAAACGCGCTTGCCGACGTGCTGTTCGGCGACTACAACCCGGGCGGCAAGGAACCCGTCACCTGGCCGCGCAGCGTCGGTCAATTGCCCATCCACCACTACGACCCGCCGAACGGCCGGCCTAACATCCCGGAGCGAGGCGACTACAAGGCACATTGGCTCGACGAGCCTGATGAGCCTCTCTTCGCGTTCGGATACGGACTGAGCTACAGCACTTTCAAGCTCACCGCGCTCGAGCTGCCACGCAGCATCACGCTCAGGGAGTCCCTGAAGATTCGTGTGCGCCTGACCAACACGTCGAATCGGGATGGCGACGAAGTGCCGCAGCTCTACGTGCGCCCGCGCACCGCCAGCGCGGTCACCGGCAAGCGGCTGGTTGCCTATCGACGCGTGCATCTCAAAGGCGGGGAATCCCGGGTCGTCGAGTTCGCGTTGCCTGGCAGCAACCTCGCGGTACTCGATGCGCATGATCGCTGGGCGGTCGAGCGCGGAACATATGAAGTGACCATGGGCACCAGCGCGCAGGACGGGCTCACCGGCACGTTCGAGCTCACCAACTGACGCTTGATGCGCTGCGCATTGCGACTTTCGTCCTAACAAAGTCGACCTGTCCGACGACGCCGCACGCAAGCGGCGTGCGAGTCCTACGCCCTATTCCCGCCACGATCGAGATTCCTTGCCTGCGCAGGGTGAAAATCACCTCATAGCAAGCATGTCGGCTATTCACAACGCTGGACTGCGTTGTCGGGTGTGCGGACGTGCGAACGACCGAACACGAGAGGGATTTTCATGAATCAGTTCCCCCGATCCTTGTTGGGAGCGGCGATCGCCGCCTTGCTCGCAGCACCGACCATCACCTGGTCGCAATCCGCCGATGCCGCGTTGCGCGGTAAGGCGCCTGCCAGCACCGCCGTCACCGCCAGGAATGTCGCGACAGGTACGACCCGCCGCACCCAGTCGAACGCCGAAGGCTTCTACGCACTGACCGGACTTCCGCCGGGCACGTATCGCGTGGACGCGGGTCCCGGCACCGAGACCACCGTGACCCTGAGCGTGGCTTCCACGGCGACGCTCGATCTCACCGTGTCGAGCGGTGCAGTCGAAGCGCCAGGCGCGCCGATGCAGGAGATCACCGTCGAGGGCAAGCGACTCAACGAGGTGCGCACTTCGGAAGTCGGCTCGACGGTTTCGCAACACCAGATCGAGACCGTGCCGCAGATCACGCGCAACTTCCTCGAGTTCGCCGACACCATTCCGGGTGTGGTGTTCGAAGTCGACGGCAGTGGACGCACGAAGATCAGTGGTGGCGCGCAGAACCGCAACGGCGTGAATCTCTACATCGACGGCGTCGGCCAGAAGGGCTACGTGCGATCGGGCGTGAGCGGCCAGGCCGGCGACACGCAGGGCAATCCGTTCCCGCAACTGGCCATCGGTGAGTACAAGGTCATCACGTCAAACTACAAGGCGGAGTACGACCAGATCTCCAGCGCGGCGATCACTGCGCTCTCACGCTCGGGCACCAACACCTTCAGCGGCGAAGCATTCGGCACGTATACCGCGGACAACTTTCGCGCGCGTACACCCGCGGAGATCGATTCGGATCGCAAGGCCGAGTCCGAGAGCAAGGAGTATGGCTTCGCCTTCGGCGGACCCATCATCGAGGACCGGCTGCATTTCCTCGTCACTTACGAAGGCAAACGCTTCGTGACTCCGGTGTCGGTGCTCACCGCGTTCGCGCCGCCCGACGTGGCCGCGCAGCTGCCGCCCGACGCGCTGGCGCAGCTCGGGCCCACCAACATCGATTTCAAGGAAGACCTGTTCTTCGCGAAGCTCGACTGGGCGCTCTCCGACCGCGACAGCATGCAGTTCTCCGCCAAGATCCGCGACGAGGTCAGCTCCGGTGACCGCACCGGCCTCGGCATCGCGCGCAGCGCGACCGTGGACACGAACAATGATGACAAGCGCTTCGAGTTGTCCTGGAAGCACAGCGCCGACGCCTGGCTCAACGAAGTGCAGCTCACTTACGAAGACGCCTTCTACGTTCCGCAGATCACCAACTCGGACGTCAACGGCGCCGTATACACCTGGTTCGATGGGCAGGACATGAACGTGCTGGCAGTGGATGGCGCCGACCCGCGCGCCGGCCAGAACAAGGGCCAGAAAGGCTGGGCCATCGGCGACGTCATCACCTTCGCGGATGTTTCCTGGGGTTCCGGCGTTCACACCATCAAGGCCGGCGTGAAGTACAAGGACGTCGACCTGACCGCCGCGGACTCCATTCCCGGGAGACCCGTGTTCTATTACGACGTGACGGCGGCGGGCACCGCGGCCATTCCCTGGAAGTCCGCGTTCGCGCTGCCACTGGCAGGCTTCAGTTCCGAGGTCACCACCACGGACAAGCAGATCGGCCTCTTCGTGCAGGACGACTGGACGGTCAACGATCACCTCACGCTCAATCTCGGCGTCCGCTGGGACATGGAGCGCAACGAATCGTATCTCGACTTCGTGACGCCACAGTTCCTGCTCGATGCGCTCAATACGGAAGTGTCGCCGGGAGTGACCTATGGCCAATCGCTGGGGCTCTCCGCCGATCCCAACGTGGCCATCGACATCAATGACTACATCAGCACGGGCAACAACCGCAAACCCGTCGACGACGCGTTCCAGCCGCGTTTCGGCTTTTCATACGATCTTGCCGGCGACCAGGCGCACGTGATCTTCGGCGGCGCCGGACGTGCCTACGACCGCACGCTGTATGACTATCTACAGCTCGAACAGACCAAGTTCGCGCTCGCCACCTCGGAAGTCCGGTTCAACACCGCGGATCATCCGTGCACCGTGAACGGCTCGACCTGCGTCGCCTGGGACCCTGCCTACGCCAACGATCCGGCCGCGTTGCCGGCGTTGCTCAATGGCCGGGCCGGCGAAGTGAACCTGATGAACAATGATCTGGCCATTCCGTACTCCGATCAGTTCAGCCTCGGGATGCGCAACCGTCTCGGAGACTGGAACACCAGCGCAGCGGTGACCCGCATCGTCAGCAAGGACGGCTTCATCTTCACGCTGGGAAATCGATATCCGAACGGCGACTTCTGGCAGAACCGCTCGCAGCCCTGGGGCAGCTCGCCGCCCGGCCTGGCGGGAGCGCTGCTCGTCGGCAATACCGGCATCGAAACGAAGAGCACGCAGGTGCTTCTGTCCGCGGAAAAGCCCTTCACGCAGGAGACTCACTGGGGCGCGACGTTCGCATACACCTACACCGATGCCGAGCACAATCGCGACATCAATGAACACTATCTATTCGACGCGTCTTCGATCAACGTGATTCCGTTCATCCGGTCCAACGCCGCGGCAAAGCATCGCGTGGTTGCCACCGGATCGTACGAAGCGGCCTGGGGACTCACCATCGCAGGCAAGCTGACCTGGGCATCACCGATTCCCCGCAACGTGATCTCCTGCTATGCGGGAACTGCCACTTTCCCCACGGGAGCCGCGTGCAACACGTTTTGGCTCGATGTAGACGCCTCCACCGGCTACCAGGCTATCGACCTGCAGATCACCAAGAATTTCGAGATCGGCGATCTCGGGTCGATGTATCTGCGCATCGACGCGCTCAACGTGACCAACGAGCACAATGAGGTCGATTACATCGATACCTCCGGCTCCGACGGAATCATCGTGAACACCCGGTACGCACCCTTCGGCAACATCACCGGCGTGCCGCGCACCGTGCGCATGTCCTTCGGTGTGAAGTTCTGACGCGAACGGTGCCACAATCGGCTCGATGACCGACGACCGACTGAAAAACATCGTCATCGTGGGTGGTGGCACCGCCGGCTGGATGGCGGCGGCGGGCCTCGCGCACACTTTGAAGGACAGCGGTTGCGCGATCGCGCTGGTGGAGTCGGAAGACATCGGCACCGTCGGCGTGGGCGAAGCCACCGTGCCGCACCTGCGCGCGTTCAACGACTCCTTGCGCATCGACGAAGTCGAGTTCGTGCGCGCGGTGCGCGGCACGTTCAAGCTCGGCATCCAGTTCGTGGACTGGGCGAAGATCGGCGATCGCTACGTGCATGGATTCGGAACCATTGGCCACGACTATCGCGCACTACCCTTCCACCAGTACTGGCTGAAGCTGCGCCTCTTGGGCCTGGCGCACGACCTCGGCGACTATTCGCTCAACACCGCGGCCGCCCCCGCGGGGAAATTCATCTCCGGCGCCACCGATGTCCCCGCGGGCTCGCCGCTTTCGCAGGTGGCCTACGCCTATCACTTCGACGCGGGACTCTACGCCCAGTATCTGCGGCGCTACGCCGAGGCGCGCGGCGCCCAACGTATCGAAGGAGAGATCGTCGATACGAGCCTGCGCGGCGAGGACGGCTTCATCGAATCGGTCACGCTCAAGAGCGGCGCACGCGTCGGCGGGGACCTGTTCATCGACTGCTCGGGTTTCCGCGGCCTGCTCATCGAGCAGGCGCTGAAGACCGGCTACGAAGATTGGACGCAATGGCTGCCCTGCGATCGGGCCGTAGCGGTTCCTAGTGAGAAGAGCGGCCCCGCGACTCCCTACACGCGCTCGACCGCACGCAGCGCAGGCTGGCAATGGCGCATTCCCTTGCAGCACCGCACGGGCAATGGCTACGTGTATTCGAGCGCGCACGCCACCGATACCGAGGCCGCCTCCACGTTGTTAGCCCATCTCGACGGGCGCGCGCTCGCGGATCCGCGCGTACTGCGATTCGTCACCGGTCGCCGGCGCCGGATGTGGTCGCGCAATTGTGTCGCGCTCGGGCTCGCCAGCGGCTTCCTCGAGCCACTGGAGTCCACCAGCATCTATCTCATCCAGTCAGGTATCGCGCGCCTGATCCAGATGCTGCCCGACCGGCACATGAATCCGGTGCTGCAGGATCGCTACAACGCCGAGGCCGCGTTCGAGATGGAACGCATCCGCGATTTCCTGATCCTGCACTACCACGCCACCGAGCGGCGCGACAGCGAGTTCTGGAAATACTGCGGCACGATGTCGATCCCAGCGTCTCTCGAGGCAGTGATCGAGCTGTTTCGCGACAGTGGTCGCTTCTACCGCAACAGCGATGAGATGTTTGCCCTCACGAGCTGGGTGCAGGTCATGATCGGGCAGCGCATCATGCCGCGCGCCTATCATCCGATGGTCGACCTCGTCGCGACGCCGGATCTGCGCGGGCTCGACGCCAGCGTTCGAGGTGTCATCGCAAGCTGCGTGGCCGCCATGCCGGAGCACGAAGCATTCATCGAGCGTTGCTGCAAGGCGCCGGCGGCCGCATGATGCGCGGACCCATGTCCTTCAGGTTCTCAAGTTTCATCACGGTCTGCGCCTGCGCGCTCGCGCTGTTCGCATGCGAGACGCCGGTGAAGAAGAAACCGCGCGTCCCGGAAGCGCGCGTCGCGCCCATCGTCCCCGTGCGCGAGCTCGATCCGTTCTTCGAGGACATCGAAAAGCGCACTTTCAACTTCTTCTGGGAAACCACCGAAGGCGCCACCGGGCTCGTTCCCGATCGCTGGCCTGCCGCGCCTTTCGCCAGCATCGCCGCCGTCGGTTTTGCATTGAATGCCTACGCCATCGGCGTCGAGCGCGGCTATGTGACCCGTGCGCAGGCGCGAGCGCGCGTGCTCACCACGCTGCGCTTCCTGCATGCCGCGCCACAGGGCGACGATCCCGCGAACAGCGCCGGCTACCAGGGCTTCTTCTATCACTTCCTCAACTTCGGCAGTGGCAAGCGTTACGGCAACTCCGAGCTCTCGACCGTGGACACCGCCCTTCTCATGGCCGGTGTCCTGTTCGTGGGTGGATATTTCGACCAGGACAATCGCGACGAAGCGGAAATCCGCAAACTCGCCGACGAGCTCTACCGGCGCGTGAACTGGCCGTGGTCGATCGAGCATGTTCCCGACATCCGCATGGCCTGGAGCCCGGAAGGCCAGTTCCAGACTCACGACTGGCGCGGCTACAACGAAGCCATGCTGGTGTACCTCCTCGCGCTCGGCTCACCCACCTACCCGGCTGCACGCCAGACCTGGGTGGCATGGACGTCTGACTACTACCGGAGCTGGGGAACACTCGAAGGGCAAACCCACCTGACGTTCGGGCCGATGTTCGGCCATCAGTACAGCGCCATCTGGATCGACTTCCGCGGCATCAAGGACGAGTTCATGTACCCGCTGTCGTTCGACTACTTCGAGAACAGCCGCCGCGCCGTGCTCTCGCAGCGCGCCTACGCGATCCGCAATCCGCTCGACTGGCGTGGTTATGGTCCCAACATCTGGGGCCTCAGCGCGTCGGACGGGCCGGGAGAATTCAAGCTGCCCTATCTCGGCAAGACGCGCGAGTTCCGCGGCTACTCGGCGCGCGGCGTGGGTATTCCGGGAAGGCCGGACGAGGTCTTCGATGACGGCACGATCGCGCCCACGGCGGTGATCGGTTCCCTGCCCTTCGCGCCCGAGATCGTGATCCCGGCCACGCGCGAGATGTACAAGCGCTATGGCCAGTACATCTACGGCAAATACGGCTTCGTCGACGCCTTCAATCCGAGCTTTGACTATGACGTTCCACTGAAGCGCGGCCGTCGCGTGCGCGGCGTCGGCTGGGTGGCCACCGACTACCTGGGCATCGACCAGGGCGCCATCCTCTCGATGATCGAAAACCACCGCAGCGAGCTCATGTGGTCGGTCATGAAGCGCAATCAGTATCTGCGGCGCGGCCTCGCACTCGCGGGCTTCGAAGGCGCCTGGCTGGAGGTGCCGCTGGCCGCGGACGAGTCTCCAAGACCCTGAAGGTCAACCCACCTTGAGCGCGAACTGCGGCACACGCCCGGCGACCGACTCGAGGGTGTCGATGAAGCTTTCGTGCCAGGCGCTGATGGAGTTCACGCGCAACACATCGAGCATGGCCTGGTGGCGTTCGCGACGTTCGGCCAGCGGCATGTTGAAGGCGTGCTGGATGGCGTGCGCCATGCCGCGTGAATCGTAGGGGTTCACCATGACGGCGCTGGTGAGCTCGCGCGCGGCGCCCGCCAGCGTCGAGAGGATCAGCACGCCCGGATCCGCCGGATCCTGCGCAGCCACGAATTCCTTCGCCACCAGGTTCATGCCATCGCGCACCGGCGTCACGATCCCGATGAGCGCCGATCGCATGAACCCCATGAGCACGTCATGCGGGAAATTCTTGTTGAGGTACCGGATGGGCGTCCAGTCGGTGTCGGCGAAGCGGCCGTTGGTGCGGCCGGTGGTCTGCTCGAGGTCGCGGCGGATCTCGGCGTACGCACGGACATCGCTGCGCGACAACGGCGCAATCTGCAGGAACGACACGCGGTTCTGATTCTCCGGATGCGTCTCGAGAAAACGCTCGTAGGCCTTGAAGCGTTCGACCAGGCCCTTGCTGTAGTCGAGGCGGTCGACGCCGATCATGAGGCGCCGGCCTAACAACCCGGCGACCATGCGCTTGCAGGCGTCCGTGGCCTGCGAGTCGATCGCTTCGCGCTGGATCGCCTCGACGTCCACGCCGATGGGAAACACTCCGGTCACCACGCGCCGGCCACCGAGCGTCACGGTCTGATCGGAGGTGAGCGTCTGCGCACCCCACACCGATGCCACGGCCTGACGGAACGCGTCGCGATCCGAATCGGTCTGAAATCCAAGCACGTCGTAGGCGAGCATGGACTGGAGGATTTCGCCGTACACCGGCAGCACGCGCAGCACTTCGAAGTGCGGGAAAGGAATGTGCAGGAACAGCCCCATGGGCTGGGTCGCACCGGCCTCGCGCAATTTCTGCGCGAGCGGAAACAGGTGATAGTCGTGCACCCACACCAGGTCGTCGCGCTCCAGCATGGGCGCCAGCAACCGTGCGTAGCGCTGGTTCATGCGCTGGTACGCCTCGTACTGCGCGTCGTTGTAGCGGAAGCCATCCACGAAATAGTGGAACAGCGGCCAGAGCGTGCCGTTGCAGAAGCCGAGATAGAAATCCTGGTATTCGCTCTTCGAGAAATCGATCGATGCAAAGGTGACGCCATCCTTGCGCGCCACCGAAGGTTCGGCCGAGGCAGTCTCGACCGTGTCGCCGTCCCACCCGAACCACATGCCGCGTCGCGCGCGCATCGCGGCCAGCAGACCCACGGCCAGGCCGCCGGGCGCGGCGCCGCGCCGCGGAACCGAGATGCGATTCGAGACCGCTACCAATCGGCTCATACGATTTCCTCCCAACTACGCGACAGGCGCAACGCGCTGCCGATGACACCCACCATGCTGTAGGTCTGCGGAAAATTGCCCCACAACTCGCCGCTCACGGGGGAGATGTCCTCCGAAAGCAGGCCGAGCGCATTGCGCCGGTCGAGCAGTCGCGAGAATCTCTCGCGCGCTTCATCGACGCGGCCTGCCGCGGCAAGCGCGTTCACGTACCAGAATGCGCAAATCGTGAATGCGTTCTCCGGATGACCGAAATCGTCGGCGTGCTTGTAGCGGAACAACAGGTCGCCCACGCGCAATTCCTCCTCGACGCGCTCGAGCGTTTTCAGGAACCGCGGATCGGTGGCCGGAATCAGGCCGAGTTCCGGCAGCAGCAGGCAGGTCGCATCCAGATCGCGGTTGCCGAACGCGGAAGTGAAAGACTGACGCTCCTCGCTCCAGGCGCCGCTCAGAATTTCCTCGCGCATGTAGCTGGCGCGCGCACTCCACTCACGCGCGGCGGCGGAATCACCGACGCGACGCGCAATGCGCGCCAGCCGGTCGCAGCCAGCCCAGGAAATCGCGGCCGAAAAGGTATGTCGTTGCAGGCGTCCGCGGAATTCCCATGGTCCGGCATCCGGTTCCTCGAACGTGGCCACCGCGCGCCGCCCGAGCCGGTACAGGCGATCGAGCAGCACCTGATCGCCGGAGCGCACGAGCCGTTCATCGAAGAACAGCTGGGTCGCCGCAAGGATCACGGAGCCGTAGACGTCGTGCTGGACCTGCTCCGCCGCCAAATTGCCAAAACGTACCGGCCCCATGCCACGGTATCCGGACAGACTCGTCGCGATCTTTTCTTCCGCACGCGGATTGCCGGTGATGCCATACAGCGGCTGCAAGGTGTCGGCAGTCGATGAGGCGATGATGTGATCGATGTAGTGCAGATACGCTTCCATCGTGCGCGTCGCGCCGAGACGATTGAGCGTCTGCACCACGAAGTAACTGTCGCGCAACCAGCAGAAACGATAGTCCCAGTTGCGCGTGCTGTTGGCCGCTTCCGGTATGGACGTGGTCAGCGCGGCGAGCACCGCGCCGGTGTCTTCATAGGTGCACAGCTTGAGCGTGATGGCCGAGCGGATCACCGCGTCCTGCCAGTCCGCCGGCACGGCGAGGGTGCGGACCCACTCCTGCCAGTAGGTCAGCGTGGCGCCGAGGAACTCGCGCGCCAGCGCCGCGGGAGATTCCTGCAGGGTTTCGTCCGGGCCGATGATGAAATGCAGCGGCTGCTCGAGGACCACGGGCCGGTTCTCGAGCAATGACGCGAGCGACGCGTCGGTGGTCAGGCGGTAGTGCAATCCTTCGGCTGCGAAACGAATGTGGTGGCTGCCGGTGATCCCGGGCTCGCAGCGTTCACCGAATCCGGCCGTGGGACGCAGCCGCAGGCGCAGTGTCGGCCGTCCGGCGAGCGGCTCCACGCTGCGCACGAACATCATGGGCCGAAACACACGCCCGCGACTGCGAAACCGCGGTGCGTAGTCGAGGATGCGCAGGCTGCCGCCGTGGCTGTCATACAGGCGGGTTTCGATGATCGCGGAATTGCGCAGATAGTTTTGTTCCGAGCGGGCGAAGTCGACCAGGTCGATCGCGAATACGCCTTTATCGGACTCGCCACCCTCCTTCTGCAGCAGCGCGGAGAACACCGGGTCGCCGTCCGGCCGCGGCAGACAGGCCCACACCATGCGCGCCTGCTCGTCGATGAGCGCGGCCACCTGGCAATTGCCGATGACACCGTAATTCATGGGGCTCCCTCGCCCGCGAGCTGCCCTAACCACTCGCGCACGGCGACCGGCCCGGGCAACCACCATTCGGACTTCACGCGCGGCCCGACCGCGATAGCGAGCCCGTCGAAGCGGCGCACTGCCGCGAAACCGCCATAGTCGGTCTGGTCGTCACCGATGAAGATGGGCCGGCGGCCGCGGAACGGCGCTTCCTCCATGAACGCGCTCACCGCGCTGTCCTTGGTGTGCGCCGCGGGTTTCACCTCGATGACCGCGTGCCCGTCGAGCAACGCGAATTTCGGCACCAGTGGCGCCGCCAGCAGAGCAACCTCGGCACGCAGCTCGTGCTCGAGCTCGCGCGCCTTCAGGAAGTGCAGCGCGAGCCCTGCGCCTTTGTCTTCGAGGAGGAGCCCTTCGTGACGGGCGACCAGCCTCTGCAGGCCTGCGCGCACCTCCGCCAATTGTTCGAGAGCCACCGGCGCCACGTGCAGCTCGCCCCGCGAGTCGCGACGCTCGCAGCCGTGCATGCCCGCCAGGGCCAGCGTGGGGTCCGCGAACAGCCGGTCGAGATCGCCAATGGTCCGGCCACTGACCAGCGCGACCGCGCCCTGCGCGGCCGCGCGCAAACGGGCGAGCAGTTCCCGGAGCTCTGGATCCACGAACACTGCTCCCGGGTGATCCGCGAGCTCGAGCAGGGTTCCATCCACATCGAGAAACAGACACCAGGCAGTCGTGGGCAGCGGCACCGCAGGTACGGCGGCCGCTTCACGCGGCGCGAGTTGCATCATCGGCGCAGTATATGAACGCGCGCGCCGGATGGCCCGTGGAATTACGGTAGTTAGGCGTGAGAATTTTTCGGCAAGCGGCCGCGGGAGGCGATCGCTGTCGGAGGCGTCCTACCGATCGCGCCCGATCAGTCGAATGGATGCCGCAGCACGATGGTCTGATCGCGATCCGGGCCCGTCGAGATGATGTCGATCGGTACGCCCGCGAGCGACTGCAGCCGCTCGAGATACGCGCGCGCATTTTTCGGCAACGCGTCGTATGACGTGACACCGATGGTCGAATCTTTCCAGCCAGGCATCTCTTCGTACACCGGCTCGACGTCCGCGAATGCGTCCGCGTACATCGGCGGCTCCTTGCTGACTTTGCCTTCCGACTTGTAACCGGTGCAGATCTGCAGCGAATCGAGCCCATCGAGCACGTCGAGCTTGGTGAGGCACAGGCCCGACACGCTCGAGTGGATGATGGATCGCCGCAAGGCGACTGCATCGAACCAGCCGCAGCGGCGCTTGCGACCCGTGACGGCGCCAAACTCGTGCCCGACGCGCGAGAGGTGCTCGCCGTACTCGTCGAACAACTCGGTGGGGAACGGCCCTCCACCCACGCGCGTGGTGTATGCCTTCACGATGCCGAGCACGTAGTCGAACGAGCGCGGGCCGATGCCGGTGCCGGTGGCGGCGAAACCGCCCGTGGTATTCGACGAGGTGACGAACGGGTAGGTGCCGTGATCCACGTCGAGCATGGCACCCTGCGCGCCTTCGAACATCACGTCGGCCTTCTGCTCGCGCAAGGCGGCCAGCGTCTGCGTGATGTCGCTCACCAGCGGCCGCACGCGTTCGGCGTACGAAAGCTGCTCATCCAGCGTCTTCTGGAAATCGACGGCCGGTTGTTTGAAGTAGTGCTGCAGCGTGAAATTGTGGAAGTCGAGGATCTCGCCGAGCTTGGCGGCAAACTTCTCGCGCTGGAACAGGTCCTGCACGCGCACTGCGCGCCGCGCGACCTTGTCTTCATACGCAGGTCCGATGCCGCGACCCGTGGTGCCTATGGCATTGGCGCCACGCGCGGCTTCGCGCGCCTTGTCGAGCGCGACATGCGACGGCAGGATCAGCGGGCAGTTGGGCGACACGCGCAGGCGTGCGAACACGTCGACACCCGTGTCGATGAGCGTCTGGGCTTCGCGAAACAGCGCTTCGAGCGACAGCACCACACCATTGCCGATCAGGCACTGCACGTTCTCGTGCAGGATTCCCGAGGGAATGAGCGACAGCACGGTCTTCTTGCCACCGATGACCAGCGTGTGCCCGGCGTTGTGCCCGCCCTGGAAACGCGCCACCGCGGCAGCGCGCTCGGTGAGCAGGTCGACGACCTTGCCTTTGCCCTCGTCACCCCACTGGGTGCCGATGATGATGACGAATTTGCCCATGGTTAATGTTTGCCGCGTTTCACGACGAAATCAGTGCGAATGAGGAAGGGATCAGCGCCGCGTCGGCGCAGGGCTCTTGAGATAACGGAAGAAATCGCTTTCGGGCGAAATCACCATCACGTCGCCCTCACGGCCGAGCGCGCTGCGATACGCCTGCAGGCTGCGATAGAACGAGTAGAACTCTGGATTGCGATTGTACGCCGTCGCATAGATGCTGGCCGCGGCGGCGTCGCCCTCGCCCCGGATGCGCTGCGCGTCGGCGAGCGACGTGGCGATGATCTCGGTACGCCGGCGCTCGGCTTCGGACTTCACGATCTGCGCCTCGCGCGCACCTTCGCCGCGCTGCGTCTGCGCGATGCCTTCGAACGTACGCTTCATGCTGTCGTACACGCTGCTCGCCACTTCTTCCTGCAGCGCGATGCGCTGCATGCGCACGTCGACCAGCAGGATGCCAAGCCTCAGCAATTTCTCGCTGGCGTCTTTCATGAACTCGCCAGTGATCTGCTGCCGGTCGGAGATCACGATGTCTTTCAGCGTGCGCCGCGCGACGGCGTTCTTGATGCCGTCCTGGATGGTGTCGCCCACCAGCGATTCAGCACGGCCTTCGTCGCCGCCGCTGGTCGCCTGGTAGAAGGTCTCGGCCTCGGTGATGCGCCACTTGATGTAGTAGTCGATGGTGAGGCCCTGGCTTTCGCTGGTCAGGAACTGCTCGCCATTGAACTTGCGCGTGAGCACGCGGCGGTCGAATTTCACCACGCGGTCCATGAACGGAATCTTGAACTGCAGGCCGGGGGCGAAGTCCGCGCCCTTGATCTGCGACAGGCGCACGCGTACGGCGATCTCCTGTTCGTTGACGATGAAGGTCGAGCTGGAGATGACCAGGATCACCGCCAGCAGCACCACCAGGATTGCGAGAATGCGCGAGCCCATCAGCGTTCCACCCTCTGGCGTGCATCCGTGGACGGCGCGGGGTCGGGCTCACCGCCCGCCGGCGGCCGCACAGTGACCGTGTTCATCTCGGAATCGCGGCTGCGGTCCATGAGCTTGTCGAGCGGTAGATAGAGCATGTTGCCGTTGCCGCTCTTCGGATCGACGAGCACCTTGCGCGAGCTCTTGAGCACGCTCTCGACGGTCTCGATGTAGAGGCGCTCGCGCGTTACCGACGGTGATTTCTCGTAAGCCTGGGCCAGCGCCGTGAAGCGCGAGGCATCGCCGGTCGCCATGAGGGAGACCTGCGACTTGTACGCTTCGGCTTCCTGCACCGCGCGCGCCGCGTCACCCTGGGCCTTGGGCAATATGCCGTTGGCGTAGGCCTGGGCTTCCTTGATCATGCGTTCGCGATCGGCCTTGGCCTTGACCGAGTCACGCTGCGCCTGCTGCACGGCCTCGGGCACCTGCACGTCGGTGATGTTCACGCTGCGCACTTCGATGCCGGCGCCGTACGAGTCCAGGGTGCGCTGCATGATCTGGCGCGTGTCCTCGGCGATCTTGATACGGCCCGCCTCGAGAATGGCCTGCTGGTCGTTGCGTCCGACCACTTCGCGAATGGCGCTCTCGCTCACTTCGGAAAGCGTGGCTGCCGGGTCACGAACCTTGAAGAGATTGTCTTCCGCATTCTTGATGCGGTACTGAACGGCCACCTGGAGCTCGACCATGTTCGGTTCGGCGGTGAGCACGCTCGACTTGTATTCCGTGGATTTGACACCGGCAACGTCGACCTTGGTGACGGTTTCGATGGGCCACGGGAAGCGCCAGCCCCAGCCGTCGCCCACGGTCTGCACGTGCTTGCCGAAGCGCTGCACCACGCCCTGGTTGCCGGGCTGCACCTGGTAGAGGCCGGTGGCCATCCAGATGGCGAGGATGCCGATGCCGATGAACAACATGGGGGTGGCCGAGCCGCCGCCACTGCCGCCAAACAGCGATTCGATGCGCTTCTGCCAGTCCTTGAAGGCCTGGTCGAGATCGCCCCCTCCGGGCGCTGGTTTCTTGCCCCAGGGGTTGTTGTTCGAATTACCGGGTTGATTCCAGGCCATATCAGCTGCTTCGCAAGGCGGGCGACGATTGTAGGTAGGCACTTGCGGCCGTACAAGTTGAGTCGTCCGTGAGCCTCAGAACTTCGACGCCGGGCTCTCGCGCCCATTTGAGCAATTCGAATTCGGATAGTTCAGTGTCGATCTCGAACGCGCCGTCTTCCGAAATCCTCTCCGCACGCACCAGGCCGCCGGCATACAGCCGTGCCCGAAGTTCGCCTGCCGATACCGGGAGGCGCAGGGTGGCGCGTCGCGCGACTCTCGAAAGGCGTTCGGCGACCGATTCGCGCAGGAGATCGAGACCCTCTGCCCTGGCGGCCGACAGCCACACGTGGCTCACACTGCCAGCCTCATCCCGTTCGACGCGCGCCGGCGTGTCGATGCGATCGATCTTGTTGAACACCAGCACCTGCGGAAGATCGGCAGCACCGATCTCGGCCAGCACGCGATTGACTTCGTCGATGTGCTCGTCGCGGCGTGGATCGCTGACGTCGACCACGTGCAGCAGCAGCGTCGCTTCGCGCGCCTCCGTGAGCGTCGACTGGAACGCCGCCACGAGTTCATGCGGAAGCTCGCGAATGAAGCCGACCGTGTCGGCGACTACGACCTTGGTATTACCCGGCAACACGATGCTGCGCACGGTGGGATCGAGTGTCGCGAACAACTGGTCCGCGATGTAGGCGTCGGCGCCGGTGAGCGCGCGGAACAACGTGGACTTTCCCGCGTTGGTGTATCCGACGAGCGCGAGCGACGGAACAGGAATATCTGCGCGTTGCTGCCGACCGGTCTCGCGCTGCTGCTTGATCTTCTCGAGCCGGGCATCGAGTGTCTTCACGCGTTTGGCCAGCAGGCGGCGATCGGTTTCGAGCTGCGTTTCGCCGGGACCGCGGTTGCCGATGCCGCCACCGCGCTGGCGTTCCAGGTGGGTCCAGCCACGGACGAGGCGCGACGCGATGTGCTTGAGTTGCGCGAGCTCCACTTCGAGCTTGCCTTCGTGGCTGCGCGCGCGCTGCGCGAAGATGTCGAGGATCAGCCCCGAGCGATCGAGCACGCGGCGCTCGATGAGCTTTTCGAGATTGCGCTCCTGCGACGGCGAGAGCGGATGATCGAACAACACCACGTCGGCATTGTGTTCGTGTGCGGCAGCGCGAATTTCATCCGCCTTGCCGCTGCCCACGAAGAATCTCGGGTCGGGGCGATCACGCCGTCCGCCGATGCTCACCACGGGTACCGCACCGGCCGAGCGCGTGAGCTGCTCGAACTCGAGAATGTCTTCGGGGTCCGCGGGCGCGCCGATGCCGAGGCGCACGAGCACGGCCCGCTCACCTGTGCGCGGTCGCTCGAACAATTTGATTTTCCGAGAAGCGGGAAGAAACGCGTGCGAACGCGCCGGTCATCATTCTCCGGCGACCGCCTCGATCGTCGTTCCGTCTTCGTTGGTGATGCGCACGTTGCGCGCCGGGACAACTGTCGAAATCGCGTGCTTGTACACCATCTGACTCACGCTGTTCTTGAGAAGCACGACGAACTGATCAAACGAATCGATCTGGCCTTGCAGCTTGATTCCATTCACCAGATAGATCGACACCGGGATTCGTTCCTTGCGCAAAGTATTCAGAAACGGATCCTGCAGTGACTGGCCCTTGGCCATGATGTTCTCCTTATTTTTCAAGCAAGCTGACGGGCACGAGCATACCACGGGGTACCTACCCGGCAACGCGCTCAGCCTCTCTCAAAGGAGGCAATCAGGCATTCACGAACGCCTACAAAGCTTTGTAAGTCATAGGGATCGAACGCGCGGATGTCGGGCATGGAGCGCAGCCAGGTCATCTGCCTCTTGGCTAGCTGGCGCGTTGCGGCGACGGCTCGGACCACGGCGATTTCGAGCGGATAGGCGCCCGCCAGGTGCGACCAGAGCTGGCGATATCCGACCGCGCGAATTGCCGGATGTGCGTCGGACAGGTCGCCCCGCGCAAACAGACCGCGCACTTCGTCGAGCAGCCCCGCGGCCATCATGGCTTCAAAACGCTGCGACAAAGCGATATGCAAACGCGCCCGGTCATGCGGGATCAGCGCCGCGCAAATGAATTCCCGCTCAATGGGCCGCGCAGTTGCCGACTGCAGCTCCGAGATGGGCTGCCCGGAAGCCGCGTAGACCTCGAGGGCGCGCTGGATGCGCTGGGTATCGTTGGGATGAATGCGCGCGGCCGCGGCCGCATCCACTTCGGCGAGACGCGCATGCATGGCAGCCCATCCCAACACCTGCGCGTCGGCATCGATGGTGGCCCGAATGGAGTCGCTGGCCCGCGGCAGGGTGGCGAGGCCTCCGATGAGCGCCCGCAGATACAGCATCGTTCCACCCACCAGCAGCGGCACTTTTCCGCGCGCTTCGATGTCTTCGATGGCCTGCGCGGCATCGCGCGCGAACTGCCCCGCCGAATAACTGGCAGTGGGCTCGACCAGGTCGATGAGGTGATGCGGCACGGCCGCGCGCTCCGCCGCGTCGGGCTTGGCGCTGCCGATGTCGAGGCCGCGGTACACCTGGGCCGAGTCGACGCTGACGATCTCGATCGGGAACTCGCGGGCGAGACGCAATGCGTAACCGCTCTTCCCTGTGCCGGTGGGACCGGTCAGGACCGCGATCGGCCTCTTGCGATCAGCGGCCACGCAGGAACATGCGATCGAGCTCGTGGAGGCTGACGTGCGTCCACGTCGGACGGCCGTGGTTGCATTGATCCGCGCGCGGCGTCTGTTCCATCTGCCGCAGCAACGCGTTCATCTCCGGAAGCGACAGCCGACGATGCGCATGGATGGCCGAACGGCAGGCGATGGTGCCTAACAAGCGGTCGGTGGCGCTGTCGAGATGATGGGTGGCGCTGTCCGAAGCCACGTCGCCCACGACTTCGCGGACCAGCGCGGCAATGTCCTCACTCGGCAACATGGCCGGCACCGATCGCACCACCAGCGTGTCGGGCGCGAGCCGTTCGACGTCGAAGCCCGCCGCCTTCCACTCCTCGGCTTGCGCCATCAGCGCATCGAGCTCATCGACTTTCATGTCCACGGTCACAGGCGCGAGCAGCAGTTGCGTGGCCACGGTTCCGGCTTGCGCCTTCAACTTCTCGTACAACACGCGTTCATGCGCCGCGTGCATGTCGACGAGCACCAGGCCTTGCGGGTTTTGCGCGAGGATGTAGATGCCATGCACCTGGGCGAGCGCTTCGCCGAGTGGCTGCAGGTCATTGCCGGCAGGTGCAGCAGGACTCGCGTATTCCGCAGGAGTCGCGCCGCGCAGCATCTCGGCGATCGCCCACACACCGGCAGCTGGCGCGGGCTCCGCTGCGTGCAGCGCCATGGGTTGCGTGTAGTGACCACCGGGCGAAGCCGCCGGCGGCACCACGCTGGTCCCGGGTTTGGTGCCGCTCAATTTGCGTTCGACGGCTCGGAATACGAAGTCGTGGATCTGGCGGCTGTCCCGGAAGCGGACTTCGAGCTTCTGCGGGTGCGCATTGACGTCGACCAGCGTCGGATCGATGTCGAGATACAGAACGTAGGCGGGTTGACGCCCGGAATACAGCACGTCTCGGTATCCCAGTCGCACGGCGTTCATGAGCAGCCGATCGCGCACCGCGCGCCCATTGACGAACCAGAACTGCAGATCGGAGGTGGCGCGCGCCGCCGATGGTGCACCGATCCAGCCGGAGAGGCGCACGGGACCCGCGGACTGCTCGATTTCCAGCGCGCGCGACACGAAGTCCTGGCCCACGATGCGGCCAAGTCGCGCTGCGGCGCCACCGGCCGCGACGAGCGCCGGCGCGTCTAACAAGGTGCGCGCGCCGGTGCGCAGCCGGAACGCGACGTCGTCGCGCGACAGCGCGAGTCGCTCGAGGAGCCGGACGATGTGGCCCTGCTCCGTCACCTCGCTGCGCAGGAACTTGCGCCGCGCGGGCAGGTTGTAGAACAGGTCGCGCACTTCGATGGTGGTGCCCGGCGGGTGCGCCGCCGGAGCGAGCTCGCCGATGGTGCCGCCCTCGACGCTCACGCGCGCGGCACGCTCGTCGTGCTCGTGGCGCGAGGTGATGTCGAAGCGCGAGACCGACGCGATCGACGGCAGGGCTTCACCGCGGAACCCGAGCGTGGTGATGGCGCCGAGATCGTCGGCGGTCGCGATCTTGCTCGTGGCGTGGCGCGACAGCGCCAACCTGAGCTCCGCGGACGGAATCCCGCTGCCGTCATCGCGCACGCGGGTGAGGCGCATGCCACCGGCTTCGATCTCGACCTCAACGCTTTGCGCGCCAGCATCGAGGCTGTTCTCGACCAACTCTTTGACGATGGACGCCGGACGTTCGATGACCTCGCCGGCCGCGATCTGATCGATGAGGTGATTGTCGAGTACGCGGATCGGCATGGCGCGCAGTGTAAATGGGGACATTCCTCGATTCCTAGGAAACGGGGACGCACCTCATCGTAGATGCGGCAGCGCGTGGGGAAAGTCTTTCCGGCGCTCCGTCGAGGGCGCGCTTCAAAAACTTTCTTGGGACAAGAAAGTTTTTGGCGTTCCCTTGCGCGAGGCTACGCGCCTGAGCTGTCAGCTCAGGGAGTTGGGGCTGCGCTGAACGTACCCGGTAGAGAAGAACCACCAAAGAGAACTTGCGCGCTTCACGCCTCGCGCCGCGGCGCCCTCCACGGAGCGCCGGAAAGACTTTCCCCACGCGCTGCCGCCCCACCGGCGTGCCAGGTCCCCGTTTGCTAGGAAATGAGGGATGTCCCCAATTATTTGCGGAGTTCTACTCGCGTGCCGGAACCCGCGCTGCGGCGAGCAGCGGCGAGCCGAGTGCCATCGGGCGCATTGCCCTGAAAGTATTGTTCGATCCCCTCGAAGATGGCGTTGGCGAGCTTGGACCGATGGGCCGGCGTCGAGAGCTTGCGCTCGTCCTCGCGGTTCGAAATGAACGCGGTTTCGACCAGCATGGAGGGAATGTCGGGCGACTTGAGCACCACGAATCCCGCTTGCTGCACGCGCGGCTTGCGCACTTCACCGATGCGATCCAGCGACTTCAGCACGTTGTCCGCTGCCACCATGCTCGCGGAGATGCTGGCGGTCTGCGACAGGTCGAGCAGCACGTTGGCGAGCATGGCGTCCTTGTCGTCGAGCTTGATGCCGCCCTTCAAGTCCGCCGCGTTTTCGCGTTCGGCCAGCCAGCGCGCCGCCTCGCTCGAGGCTCCGCGATCGGACAGCACGTACACCGATGAGCCCGACACATCCGGATTGGCGATGGCATCTGCATGAATCGAGACGAAGAGATCCGCCTTGGCGCGCCGGGCCCGGGTATTCCGTTCGCGCAGGCTGATGAAATAGTCGCCGTCGCGCGTCAGCACCGCCTTCATGCCGGGCTCGGAGTTGATGCGCGCTGCCAGTGCCTTGGCGATGGCCAGCACCGCGTCCTTTTCGTGCGTGCCGCGCTTGCCAGACGCCCCGGGGTCCACACCGCCATGGCCCGCATCGACCGCGATCACGATGTCACGGCCAGACTCGCTCGGCGCATGCGCGGGCCGGATGGCCACGGGCGCTGCGGGAACTGCGGGCGTCACGGACACGGCCTTCGGAGCCGCGCCCGCAGCCTTGTTGGCGATGTCGAGGATGAGGCGATGCCCTGCATCTCCGGCGGGGGCCACTACGCTGGTGAGTACGGTGACCTGTCCGGTCACCTCGAACACCAGGCGCAGCCCGTTGTGCGGCAACTTGCCTGAGCGCAAGGCCGTGACCACGCCTTCGGCGGCTGGCAACTTCGACTTGAGGGAAGTCCTGGACACGTCGAGCACGACGCGGCCGGGGTCGTCTAACAGGAAGGCGTTGTGTTTGACCGGCGAGGACAGGTCGAGCACGACGCGCGTGCCGGTTTCAGTGGCCGAAATGCGGACGTCGCGGATTTCTGCGGCGACGAGGTTCCCGGAGACTCCCGCAATGAAAGCGAGCAGCGTCAGCCAGACTCCAGGTCGATTCCTCAAAAAACCCTTCCCCATCATGGAGTTCATCGCTTGATCTGCGGTGGAATTTACTTAGTTGGCGTAGAAGTTTCAATCCTCTCGATTCGATGGCCCCGCTCCGTGATCGAAAACTGAAAGTGAACGTCGGGCATCGGCAGGTGACCGGCGCCGCGCTCCGGCCACTCGATCAGCCACAGGAAGCCCGGCCGGTGGTAGTCGGCGAGCCCCAGGTGCTCGAGTTCGGCAGGATCGATCAGCCGGTACAGATCCAGATGGACCGCGGTCACGTCCGGCAGTTCGTAGCTCTCGAGCAGGGTGTAGCTCGGGCTCTTGATGGGTCCTTGCGCGCCGAGCGCGCGCAGCACTCCTCGCGCGAAAGTCGATTTGCCCGCGCCGAGTTCGCCGGTCAGGGACACGACCCGGCAAGGCGCGCCCCGATCCGGGCGCCCGCCTAACAAACGTGCCCCGAGCGCTTCGGTCTCTTCACCGCTCTGGGTGAGCCACACCCGTGGCTCCGTGGCGGTCACGGATTCACCCAACCACGCAGCTCGGCGATGACGTCGCTCGCCAGAAGTCCGCGCTGCCCGCCTTGCGCAGCCGAATCGCCCGCCAGCGAGTGCACCAGGACGCCAACACGGGCCGCTTTCGCACTGTCGCCGGTTTGCGCTCGCAACCCGGCGATGACGCCGGTAAGCACGTCCCCCATGCCCGCAGTCGCCATGCCCGGATTGCCGCGTTCGCAGATGGCGATCTCCGTAGCGCCGGCAGCGCCCCACGCCACCAGCGTGCCGGCGCCTTTGAGCACCGTGACCGCGCCAAAGCGCGCATGCAGCTCGCGCACTGCGCCGAGACGATCGGCCTGCACTGCCGCGGTATCGGAACCCAACAATCGCGCGGCCTCGCCCGGATGCGGAGTGATGACCCAGTCCGCAGGCAGCCTGGCCGGATTCATGGCCAGGAGATTCAGCGCGTCGGCGTCGGCCACCGTGGGCACGCCCGCTGACAATGCGGCCGACCACAGGCGCTGGGCCCAGTCACTGGTCCCGAGCCCCGGCCCGATGGCGAGCACATCGGCGCTGCGCATCGGTTCATCGAGGCTCGTGACCGATGACACGGGTAGATAGATGAGCTCCGGTCGTGTGGCCGTGACGGCGACGAGGTTCTCGGTCGCGCCCGCCACTCTCACGAGGCCCGCGCCGACGCGCAGCGCCGCCTCGCCCGCAAGGCGCAACGCCCCCGGCATCCCTGGACCCCCGCCCACGATGAGCACGCGGCCGTTCGAGCCCTTGTGAGACTCGCGCGGGCGTTTCGGCAGCGTCGCGGCGATTTCGCCCTCATCGACGCGCCGCATGAGCGGCGTGAATTTCGGCAGCACGGGAGCCACCACGCCGAGATCGTCGAGCAGCACCACGCCCGCATGTTCGGCTCCTGCGCCGAGAAACAATCCGGACTTGAACCCGACGAAGGTGATCGTGATCTCGGCGCGCACGGCGGCCTCGTGCACGGCTCCACTGTCGGCATCCACCCCCGAAGGAATATCGAGCGCCAGCACCGGGCGCTTTGCCGCGTTGATGGCGCGGATCACCGCAAGAGTCTCAGGACGCGGCGCACCAGTGAGACCGATACCTAACAAGGCGTCGACGATGAGATCGCTGCCCGAGAGTGCGTCCGCCGCGAAAGGATGGGCGCTGCCTCCGGTGGCCAGCCACTCCTCCTGCGCGCGACGCGCATCGCCGCCGAGCTTGTCCGGAGGTGCGGCGGCGAGGACCAGTGCATCGAGACCCGCCGCGCGCGCCAGTCGCGCGAGCACATAACCGTCGCCGCCGTTGTTGCCGGCGCCACAGACCACCGCGATGCGTTTCGCCTGCGGCCAGCGCGCGGTGAGGATCCTGAGCGCGGATTCGGCTGCCCGCGTCATGAGCGTGAACCCTGGCACGCGGCGCTTTTCGATCTCCCAGGCGTCGAGCGCACGCACCTGCGCGGCGGAGTAGATGGCGGTCGGGCGATGCATGGGGCGAATTATACTGGCCGCCACCCATGTCCCAGCCCACAGAATCGCTCCTCGAGCTCAAGTCCGCCCTGCTGTCGCTGGCGCAGTCACGGGGATTCGACGCGCTCGGGGTCAGCGATCTCAGACTGGATGCCGATGCCTCGCATCTCGACCGCTGGCTCGACGCGGGCAAGCACGGCGAGATGGGCTACATGTCCAAACATGGCACGCGCCGCACGCGCCCCGACGAACTGGTGCCCGGCACGGTGCGGGTGCTCTCGGCGCGCATGAACTACTGGCCCGAAGACGCACGCGACGCGGCCGGCGCGCTGGCGGACCCGCAACTGGGCTACGTCTCACGGTATGCGCTGGGCCGCGACTATCACAAGGTCCTGCGCAACGCGCTGCAGGGACTGGCCGATGACATCATCGAGCGGATCGGGCCCATGGGTCACCGCGTGTTCGTCGATTCGGGCCCGGTGCTCGAGAAGGCCCTGGCGCGCAACGCCGGGCTCGGGTGGATAGGCAAGCACACCAATCTCATCGCGCGCGACGCCGGCTCGTATTTCTTCATCGGCGAGATCCTCACCGACCTGCCGCTGCCCATCGACGAACCCGCCAGCGCGCATTGCGGCACCTGTTCGGCCTGCATTCCCGCCTGCCCGACCGGCGCGATCACCGCTCCGTATCAACTGGATGCGCGGCGCTGCATCTCGTATCTCACCATCGAATTGCACGGCGCGATCCCGACCGAGCTGCGCCGCATGTTGGGCAATCGCATCTACGGGTGCGACGACTGCCAGCTCGTGTGTCCCTGGAACAAGTTTGCGCGCGCCGCCGCGAATCCGGATTTCAAGACGCGGCACAAACTCGATACGTCACGATTGAGCGAATTGTTCGCCTGGACAGAAGCTGAATTCCTCGAACGCACCGAGGGATCCGCGATCCGCCGCATTGGCTACGAGCGCTGGCTGCGCAACATCGCGGTGGCGTTGGGAAATGCGCCCTCGACCGCGGCGAACGAAGCTGCGCTGGCCGCGCGGCGCGACGATGTCTCGCCGCTCGTGCGCGAGCACGTTGAATGGGCGCTCGAAGAGCAGGCACGCCGGCGGCAGGCGCTGCGCACGTCTATCTAGCGCGGCACCATTTTCCAGGCGCCGATCGTGGTGAGGCCCTCACCCAGCTGGAGCATCGACAGAGGCGCTTCGAGATTGACCAGCCACAACCGATCGTTGGGAATACTGAGCATCGCGCTATAGCCGTCAGGATCCAGCTCGTAGTAACTGACCGGCTGATCGGCCGCTGTCACCTCGATGCTTTCAGTTCCCAGAGCCTGGCGCCGAGTCACCTGCAATTGCGAAAGGGTGCCGCCGATGCCGGCGTTGCGTCGCAGATAGGCGATGCGTGCGCCATCGCGACTGTACTTCGGGTAGATGACGCTGTTTCCCGGAGTAACCGCCACATTGACGCGAACCGGCGTCGCCGGCGAACCGAAGGCGATCTCGTAGATTTCGCAGGCGCCACCGGCGTTGTGCACGGTACCGCAGCCGGCAATCATCAATGAAGCCTGCGAATCGGCGCGCATGAGGTACGGCCGGTCGAGCGAGTTGTAGGTCGCCGATTGCTGGAACAGCGTGGGCCCGACGGGTACCGTGGTTCCCGGTGCGAGTGGATCGGCCAAGCGCACTTGCGAGGGATCCAGGCTGGTATGCGAAACCTGAAACAAAACGGTCGCGCCATTCGGGCTCATGACGGGGATCGAAACGAAATCCGGACTCGTCAATGGTTCGTGCAACGGCGTTTCCACGTCCGGCTGGGCTGGATTCGAAACATACGCCGCGCGCGGAATGCTCTGCAGCGAACGCGTCACCACGACGCGGGATTCATCGGGAGTGACGAGGAAGGAGTCGATGGCGCCGTTGCCGCCGGGAACCAACGGAGTCAGGCGCGTGACCACGCGCGTTGACAGATCGGCGCGATACACGGCGTCGTTGGATGTCGATTGCGTGAGCTGCTGCCGGCCGACGAAGTAGAGACACGTGTCGTTGGCGTTGAACGCTGGCTGCGACGCCTGGTAGATAGTGGCGGTATCCGTGAGACCCGTCGCCAAGCCTGCGCCCTGGGCATCGAAGAGCCCCAGCGTGTCGACGCCGGTGGTGCCATTGCGCGCTTGATAGACGACGTACCGACCATTGCCGCTGATCACGATCGACTGCATCGATTCGCTGAAGGGCAACCGCGGGCTGACATCGCGGATGACGTCGGGATGGTCCAGCTCTACGTAGCGCAATTGCTTCTCGCCGGTCGCGGCGAAATCGACCAGCAGCACGATGGCCCGGCCATTCGCGGAGTACCGCGCCTGCCCCGGCGACGCGGGAGCGAGCGAGGGATGCGCGCGGTAGGTGTGCAGGAAATCGTTGACGTAAATTTCGTACGGCGCGGTCGGCTGGTCGAGCGGTCGTCCGTGAAAGATCGCCTTGAACGGCGCGACGCCCACGAACACCACGGCCTTCGCGGTCGTCGCCACGCCGGCGGACGTGACGCGATAGTCGAAACGCGTCATGCCCTTGAAGCCCGTGGGCATCGCCAATGAAACCACGCCGCGCCCGCCGACCGTCGCGGTACCGACGAGTGGCGCGCCGATCACCTCGACGGTGACTGCGCCGCCATCGACATCGTTGTCATTCGCCAGCACCGCCAGCGAATCCGTCGCGGTAACTGTGAAGACGTCGTCATGCGCACCGACCGTGTCCGCCACCGCCGCCAAAGTGAGCGTCACCGTGGCCGTCGCGGATTGCGCGGCGGAATCGGTGACGCGCGCCTGGAAGGTGTCCGTGCCGTTGAAGTTGGCGTTGGGTGTGTACGTGAACGCACCGGCGCCGGTGATCGTGACCGTACCCCCCGTGGGATTGACCGCTATCGAATAGGAGAGCGAGTCACCCGGATCGCTGGCCGCGATCTGGCCGGTGAGCACGGCATCTTCGGTGCCGGGGAAGGCCTGGGCCTGGATGGTCGGCGCGGCATTGGCAGGCGGAGGATTTCCACCACTGCTGCTACCGCCGCTGCCGCCGCCTCCACCACCGCAGGCGGCAATTGAAAATATTGCAATGACTGCCGTCGCGCGCGGCATCCAGGTGCTGATGTTCAAGTCTCTCTCCAGCGTGGCTGTCAGGAGAATAGCGGCACACCGCGCGCCTGACTATCTAATCGATCGAGTACTGCACGTTGTCGATGAGTCGCGCCTTGCCCAGGCGCGAGGCAGCCATGACCACGAATCGCTTGGTGTCCGGTTGCGCGGGCGCGAGCGACAGCGCATCGCGAATGCTGAAATAGTCGGTGCGGAATCCCAGGCCGTCGAGCGCGGCGCGACCCGCGCCTTCGATCTTCGCGAAATCACGCGACCCGGAGGCGAGCGCCGCGACGGCCTGCTGCAGCTGCCGGTAGATAGCCGGCGCCAGCTTGCGCTCACGGTCGTCGAGATATTGATTGCGCGAGCTCATCGCGAGCCCGTCCGATTCGCGCACCGTGGGCGCGCCGACGATTTCCACGCGCAGGCACAGGTCGGCCACCATGCGGCGGATCACCGTGAGCTGCTGGAAATCCTTCTCACCGAAGATGGCGACGTCCGGATCGACGATGTGGAACAGCTTGGCGACGATGGTCGCGACGCCTTCGAAATGGCCGGGGCGGAACTCGCCGCAGAGAATGTTGGAGATGCCCGGGACCTCGACGCGCGTCGCCTGCGCGGCGCCGTTCGGATAGATCTCGCCGACTTCCGGCATGAACATGAGATCGCAGCCCGCGTCGCTCAACATCTTTGCGTCCAGCGTCGGCGTGCGCGGATAGTGTGCGAAGTCTTCGTTCGGACCGAACTGCATCGGGTTCACGAAAATGCTGGCGACGAAACGCTTGCCGTGTTTGCGTGCCGCTTCGATGAGACTGACATGCCCGGCGTGCAGGTTGCCCATGGTGGGCACGAACACCACGCGCTCGCCGGTGGAGTGCCAGCGTGACACCTGCTCACGCACCGCGGCGATCGTGGTCGCGGTCATCATGGTCTGCCGTCGTGCTTCAAGCATGGAATTCGTGCTCGGGTGCGGGATAACTCTGCTTCTTCACCGCCTCGACGTAGCGCTTGAGCGCATCGAGATTGGAGGTGGCGCCGTCCATGAAATTCTTGACGAAACGCGGCTTGCGTCCCGAGGTGATGTCGAGCACGTCGTAGAGCACCAGGATCTGACCGTCGGTGTCCGGCCCCGCGCCGATGCCGATGACCGGCACCTCGAGCGCTTCGGTGATGCGTTTGCCGAGCTCCGAAGGAATGCACTCGAGCAGCACGATGTCCGCGCCCGCCGATTCCAGCGCCTTGGCGCTGTCGAGCATGCGCTTGGCCGCCGCTTCATCCCGGCCCTGGACCCGAAACCCACCCGTCTTGTGCACCGACTGCGGCTTGAGCCCGAGGTGCGCGCACACCGCGATGTCGTGCCGCGCGAGAAATTCGACGATCTCGAGTTGGCCGAGGCCACTTTCGAGCTTGACCATCTCCGCGCCGCCTTCCTGCATGAGGCGCACGGAATTCGCCAGCGCGATGTCCGCCGTTGGATAGCTCGCGAATGGCAGGTCGGCGACGAGAAACGGCCGGTGCAGCCCGCGCGCCACCGCTTTGCAGTGATACACGATGTCGTCCATGGTCACGGGCACCGTGGTGTCGTGACCCTGCAGCACCATCCCCAACGAATCGCCCACCAGCACCAGGTCGGTGTCCGCGTTGTCGCAGAGCACCGCGAAGCTCGCGTCGTAGCAGGTGATGCACGCGATTTTCTCGTGCTCGCGCTTCATCTTGTCGAGCGTGCCCAGCGAGACTGGCGGCCGGGTGGAATCGCGTTGTTCGAGATGTGTGTACACGATTCCCCTCTATCTCCTGGCGTCAGCGCTCAAATAGTACCGTGGCGGAGCGGGTTGTAATACATGCGCCCCTTCTTCATGCGCCGGATCGCACCCACGAGCTCCTCGTAATCCGCCTGGTTCTGCACCGGATCTATGCTCGCCGCGTTGACAATCAAGAGCGGCGCCTTGTCGAACTCGTGGAAGAACCGCGCATAGGCGTCGTTCAGCCGCGTGAGATACGGCGCGTCGATGAGGCTTTCATAGGAGGTGCCGCGCCGGGCGATGCGCGCCAGCAGCGTTTCCACCGGAGCCTGCAGGTAGACCACGAGATCGGGCTTGGGCGGGTCCACGGCGAGACGCGAAGCCACCTGCTCGTACAAGGCCATCTCGGCGGCGTCCAGGGTCAGGCCCGCGAACAGCCGGTCCTTCTCGAATAGATAGTCTGCCACGCGCCGCGGCGCGAACATGTCCTGCTGCTTGAGCGTGCCGAGCTGCTGGGCGCGCTGGAACAGGAAGTAGAGCTGAGCCGGCAAGGCGCCTGACTTCTGATTGCGATAGAAGCGCTCGAGAAAAGGATTCTGCGCGTCCTGCTCGAGCACCAGCTCGGCTTCGAGAGTCTCCGCGAGCCGGCGCGCCAGGCTGGTCTTGCCAACGCCGATCGGGCCTTCGATCACGATGTAGCGCTGCGCCGGTACTTCGGGGCTGCCACGCTGCGTGGCGCCGGAGGCGCCAGCGGTTGTCTCGGCTTCCGGTGTGCTCACAGGCGTTCGATGCCGCGGTTGGCCACACGATCGCGAAGCGTCCGGACCGTTCCGACGCCTGAAACCTCGAGGTCGGGCGCAATGTCAGCCAGTGGATAGAGCACGAAATCGCGCGCGGCGATTCCCGGATGGGGCAGCGTCAAGACGTCGGTACTGCGTGTCTCGCGTCCCACCATCAGCAGGTCGAGATCGATCACGCGAGGACCCCAGCGCTCGCGCGGCGGCTCACGACCCAGTTCGCGTTCCAGCGCACGCAACGAAGACAACAGTTCTTCTGGTGTCGACTGCGTCAGCAACCCGGCCACCGCATTCACAAAGGCCGGTTGCACCACTTCGCCGAGCGGCTGTGTGCGGTACAGCGGTGAGCTGACTACCAGGCGGCAGCTACCGAGCCGGCCGAGTGCCTCGAGCGCACGCACCACCTGCGCGCGCGGACCTTCCAGATTGCTGCCCACACCGACGTAGGCGGGCAACCAGCGCGGATTCGATGACACGACCTCGGCCGCGGCGGCGTTCATGAGGCCGCGGGCGCGTGTCCCCCGCCACGCCGGCGACGACGTCGCGGCCCACGGCGTCCGCCGCCTTCGCCTGCCGCGCGTTGTGGCGGCGCCAGCGAATCGGCCATGCGATCGCGATCGGTTTGTGAGACTTCCTGGACGCGGGTCCACCACTCGGCGAGCTCGCGCGAGGCCAGCCCCATCTCGGCTCGCAACAGCAGCAGATCGAAACCGGCGCGAAAACGCGGTTGCTCCAGCATGCGCAGCGCACGCCGGCCGCGCGGTTGTTCGAGGCGCGGTTGCGCCGCGAACATTTCCCGCACGCCCAGTGAGAAGCGCTTCGGGATGGCGATGCGACCCTGCGCCTGGCGCGCCGCGCGGTCCACGGCATCGACGATCGTGCCGATGTCATGCCACTTTTCCTGCGGCTGCTTCTCGATGACTTCGGCGAACGGGCCGTACAACAACAGCGCAAACAGGAATGTCGGGGTCACCGGCTTGCCGGCCGCCACGCGCTGGTCGGTGTTGATGAGGCCCTGTCTTACGAGCCGCGACACGGCCCCGTCGGGATTGCGGGTGAGATAGCTGGCCACCGTCGGCAGCAACTCTGCGAGCAGGCCGTGACGCTGCAATACGACGAGGCTCATCGCGCCATGGCCGGTGAGGAACAGCTTGAGGGTCTCGTCGAACAGGCGTGCCGGCGGAACGCTGGCTAACAACCCGCGAAGGCTGGCGATCAGGCTGCCGGTCTCCCCGTCCAGCGAGAAGCCCAGCTTCGCCTCGAAGCGCGCGGCGCGCAGCATGCGTACCGGATCCTCGCGATAGCGCGTGGCCGGATCGCCGATGAGCTTCAGGCGCCTCGCGGCGATGTCTTCGACACCGCCCGCGTAGTCCCAGATCGAGAAGTCGGCGATGTTGTAGTACAGCGCGTTCGCGGTGAAATCGCGGCGCCACACGTCGTCGTCGATGGTGCCGTACGCGTTGTCGCGCAGGATGCGACCGTGCTCGTCCGTGACGCGGTCTTCGTCCTCGTCGTCGCCGGCGCCCGCGTGGCGCGAACGATCTCGCTCACGCATCGGTGAGTTGCGGTGGAAACCGGTCTGGTGGGGGCCGGCCTCGGCGAGCACCAGGCTTTCCTCCGGCTCGTCGTCGTCATCGTCGACATCGTCGAGCAGTTCGTCGTCGACGTCATCGTCCAGGTCGGCCGCCGGCGGCTCGGGGATTTCCTCACCGACCTCCGGTGCGCTCATCGCGCGAAAAGTCGCGACTTCGATGATCTCGCGGCCGAAGAAAACGTGCGCAAGCCGGAAGCGGCGGCCGATGAGCCGGCAGTTGCGGAACGTGCGCTTCACCTCTTCGGGCAGCGCACTGGTGGCGATGTCGAAGTCCTTCGGCGTGATGCCGATCAGCAGGTCGCGGACACATCCGCCCACGAGGAAGGCTTCGTAGCCCGCCTCCCGCAACCGGTAGAGCACTCGCAGCGCATTGGGGGAGATCGCGGAGCGCGATATGGAATGTTCGGCACGGGGGATGATGCGTGCTTTGGGCCGGTCGGCCAGTTCAACGGGGGAATCGTTCAAGTCTTCAAAGTTCCGCTTGGCAGGGTAAAAGCGGCGCATATACTACCGCGCTCGATTCTGGACCCGCCTTTTCTGACGCTCCCATCGTCTAGAGGCCCAGGACATGGCCCTCTCAAGGCCGTAACACCGGTTCGAATCCGGTTGGGAGCGCCAATCAAATCAATGGCTTGAAGCCATAGCGTGCCATTCGGAGGCTTACCGGTCATGCATCGCATCCAAAGGCTCGCCTTCACTGCGCTCCTGCTGGGATTTGCCGCCGGCCCGGCTGTGGCTCATCCGGGCAAGCTCGATGCGAATGGCTGCCATTACGAGTCCGCGAGCGGGGAATACCACTGCCACAAGGAAGTGAAGCCGAACCGCAATACCAGCGCGGCAGTCAAGAAATCCCGCGAGAACGTCTGCCACGACAAGTCCTCGCCTAACTACAGCACCATCAAGTACTTCATCGCCTACAAGACCATGGCCGAGTGCCAGTCGAGCGGCGGGCGGGCACCCGGCTAGCGCTGACTTGGAAGCCCTGCTCGTCTCCGTAGGCGTGGTCGCGCTGGCGGAGATCGGTGACAAGACCCAATTGCTCGCGCTGCTGCTGGCGACACGCTTTCGCAAGCCCGTGCCGATCGTGCTCGGCATCCTCGTGGCCACGCTGGCCAATCACGCCGGCGCAAGCGCGATCGGAAGCTGGTTGTTCGAGGTCGTCGGCGCCGACGCGATGCGCTGGATTCTCGCGCTGTCGTTCTTCGCGATGGCTGCGTGGACGCTGATCCCGGACTCACCACCCGATGAATCCTCGACGACCCCGCGATACGGCGTGTTCCTCACGACTGCGGTCGCATTCTTCCTGGTCGAAATGGGTGACAAGACGCAGATCGCGACGGTCGCGCTCGCGGCCCAGTTTCACGCCATCGTCTGGGTGGTGCTCGGCACCACGCTCGGCATGCTGCTTGCGAACGTGCCGGTGGTCTATCTCGGCGACGCGCTGATCAAGCGCGTGCCGATGAAATGGGTGCGTATCGTGGCGTCGCTGTCATTCGTGGCGCTGGGCATCTTCTCGTTGTGGTTCACGCCGGTGGCGGCGCCCTAGACCGCGAGCAGCGCGCTGATCTTGCCCGCACGACGCTGAGCCATCGCCAACAACCTTCGTTCGATCACCACCGCGCGCGTGTGCTCGGCGCTGCCGATCAATCCTGATTCATCGAACACATTCACTTTGAATCGATGCAACCGCCCGGCGATTCCGTCCGAGGTTGCCACCGCGCGCAGCATCCCGCCCACGGGTGCCGGCGCCATGTGCGTCACTTTCATCTCGATCGCCACGGATGTTTCCGTTTCGCGAAGGTGCGGCTTCATGAGCCGGGCCGCCGCGAGCTCCATGAGCTCGATCATCCGCGAAGTCGCGAGCATTGCCGGCACCACCCGGAGCGTAGCCTCGCCGGTTCTGGATTTCAGACTCATGGACATCTCCCTTCTCGATCACTTTCTGGTGTGATCAATTTAAGGACGACGCCGGTGAAAGTTGTTTAGGAAGGGTCCGGATTCGGTCGGGATCGAAGTACGGGCCTCCATGTAGGCCGCTCCTTACCTCGTCGGGCAGTGCTTCGTTTGCTCGTCTTCGAGAGAAGTACTGCATGAGTAATCCCACCCTGCTGATCGTGTCGTATTACTTCGCGCCGACCCCGCTGATCGGCGCCAGGCGCTTCAGCTTCCTGACGCGGGAATTCGTCCGCATGGGCTATGACGTAACCGTCATCGCCAGCGCCGCGGCGAGCGCGCAGGAGCCGGCGCAGAGCGTGCCGGGCGCTAGCTAGAACGATTCTCGCGCTGCATGGGCCATCCGCGTCTCTCTTATTAATAGTGTTCGCATGCCCGGAATCAGCACCGCCCTGGGGCTGGGGCGCACCAGCCGGACCGCAACTGTGCAGTCGTGCACAGATGCGGCCAATGCGGCGAGCAGGTCTCACTCAGGCGGCGCTACTCTTCGCGCCATGGCTCACGAATCCCCGCCCGGCGAACAAACAGGCCAGCTCGAAGCATTGCTGGATCGCTGGCAGACCAGCCTCGATCTGCACGCGAAATATTCGGCACTCGATGACGCGCGCTACTGGCACGTGCAGCCCTGGCCCAAACACGAACGTCCGCAGCGCTGGATCATCCAGCTCGCGCGCAAACGGATCATCGCCCTCAAGCGACTGGTCACGCAGCGCCAGTCCGAAGGCGACCGCGCCTGCATCGAAGGCGTCGAGATCATGGGGTTCCTCGCCACGCTCGTCGGTCTCACCTCGGTCGATCGCTTCATTCCGCTCGCCACGCACGAGACTGAACGTCGCGAAGTGCTTTCGGCCAAGCCTGAACCCGCGGCGAAGCCTGCAACGGACACCAGCCGTTCGCGCGCACCGCTTGCCGCGGCCGCGCGCGAATCGAAGCGCACTGCCGAGACGACGCGCCAGATGCCGGCACTGCCGAACGCCAAGGTTCAGCGCGTCGTCAAGGAACCGCCCGCACCCGCACCTGCCAGGCGCGATGCGCGCCGCGAGCCCGCACGCCCGGCGACGGTCAAGCCCAAGAAGGCGCCGGCCGTGGTGACGCAGACCGAACACGTGGTGATCGCGGATGCGGTGCGCTTGTTAGGTTGGGGCAGACAATGGCACGAGCTGGCGGAAATGATCGCGCGGCTGTCCGAGCGGCCGAGCCCTTCCGAGATTCGGAGAATCCTGCGCACCTACCGCGACCAGATCGACGCCGTCGTCTCCCGCCGACGCGATTGACTCATGGGCTGATTACATCCGCGTAATCTGTCCCGGTCGTCCGGTCCGACGTCTTGCGCGGCGGCCCCTCCCTTCCGCAAAATCCCCGCCCCGGCGCCATGGAACTTTTTTTCAGGCGCATCGCTCAGAACAGGCGCCATGATCAAGACGCAGAACCTCACCAAGAACTACGACGGCCTGCTCGCCGTCGATGACCTCACTTTCACGGTGGAACCGGGCGAAGTCCTCGGGTTCCTGGGCCCCAACGGCGCCGGCAAATCCACCACGATGCGCATGCTCGCCGGCTTCATCACGCCCACCAGCGGCACCGGCAGCATCTGCGGCCACGACATCTCGGCGGATCCGCTCGCGGCGAAGTCGGCGCTGGGCTATCTACCCGAAGGCGCGCCGCATTACGGCGAGATGACGGTCGGCGGATTTCTCGACTTCATCGCCGACCTGCGCCGCCTCGCCGGCGCGCACCGCAAGACGCGGCTCGACTACGTCATCGGCCGGCTGCAGCTCGAGCCGGTACTCGAGCAGACCATCGAAACCCTGTCCAAGGGTTTCAAGCGGCGCGTGGGCCTCGCACAGGCCATCGTGCACGACCCGAAGGTGCTGATTCTCGACGAGCCCACCGACGGTCTCGACCCGTTGCAGAAGCACGAAGTGCGCACGCTCATCAGCGAGATCGCGCGCGAGAAAACCATCGTCATTTCCACGCACATCCTCGAGGAAGTCGACGCCGTGTGCACGCGCGCCATCATCGTGGCTCGCGGCAAGCTCGTCGCCGACGACACGCCCGCGGGCCTCAAGAGCCGGGCCCCCTCGGGCCGTCTCGAGGATGTCTTCCGCGCAGTCGCCGCCTGATCCCACTCCCGGAGTCGTCTTGAAAACCGTACGAATCATCCTGCGGCGCGAGCTTGCGAGCTATTTCGCCACGCCGCTCGCCTACGTCGTCATCGTCATCTTCCTGTTGCTGGCGAACCTGTTCGCCTTCTTCTTCGGCGCGCTCTACGAGCGGGGCCAGGCGGACCTCACGCCGTTCTTCACCTTCCTGCCCTGGCTCTATCTGTTCCTGATCCCCGCGGTCTCGATGCGGCTATGGGCCGAGGAACGGCGCAACGGCAGCATCGAGCTGCTGCTCACGCAGCCGCTCACGCTCTGGCAGGCCGTGCTCGGCAAGTTTCTCGCCGCCTGGGCTTTCGTCGGCATCGCGCTCGCGCTCACCTTCCCCATCTGGCTCACGGTCAACTACCTCGGCAATCCCGACAACGGCGCCATCCTCGCGGCGTACCTCGGCAGCTTCTTCATCGCCGGAGGTTTCCTCGCCGTCGGCTCATTCACCTCCAGCATCACGCGCAACCAGCTCATCGCGTTTCTCATCGCGGTGCTGCTGTGCTTCCTGCTGCTTATGGCCGGATATCCCGTGGTCACCGACTTCTTCCAGCGCTGGGCGCCGCAATGGCTGGTCGACGGCATCGCCTCGCTCTCGTTCCTCGCGCACTTCGAAAACATCATCAAGGGCGTGCTCGATCTGCGTGACGTCCTGTACTACGCGCTGGTCACAATCTTCTTCCTGCTCGCGAGCACCGTGGTGCTCGACGCGCGCAAATCGAAATAGCCATGTTCAAGAAATCCAATCTCGGTATCGGTGGGATCGCTGTCGTCGGCGTGTTGTTCGTGGCCATCATGCTGCTGGCCAACCTGCTGTTGCGCGGCGCCAAGCTCGATCTCACGGCGGACAAGCTGTTCACCATCTCGGAGGGCACGGAAAACATCGTGCGCGGCCTCACCGAGCCCGTGAACCTCTATCTCTACTTCTCCGAGAAGTCGGCCACGCCGAATCCGGCGCTGCGCACGCATGCCACGCGGGTGCGCGAGCTGCTCGAAGAGCTGGTGTCGCGCTCGAACGGCAAGCTCACGCTGAAGGTCATCGACCCACAGCCCTATTCCGAAGAGGAAGATCGCGCCAATGAGCTTGGCATCGCGGCAGTCGCCGTGAACCAGAGCGGCGAGAAGGGTTACCTGGGTCTTGCCGCCACCAACTCCACCGATGGCAAGGAATCGATTCCCTATCTCGATCCGCAAGTCGAAGAACAGCTGGAATACGACATCGCCAAGCTGATCCACAAGCTGTCGAGCGCAAAGAAGCCGGTGGTCGGCTGGCTGTCGTCGCTGCCCATGCAGGGTCAGTTCGACCCTCAGTCCGGCAGACCCGGCCAGCCCTGGGTGGTCTACAGCCAGACCGAACAGCTCTACACCGTGCGCAACCTCGATCCCACGCTCACCAGCGTCGAGAACGACGTCGACGTGCTGGTGGTGGTGCATCCGAAAAATCTTCCGCCGGCGGCGCTCTACGCCATCGATCAGTTCGCGCTGCGCGGCGGCCGCGTGCTGGCGTTCGTCGACCCGGATGCGCAGGCCGATCAATCAGCCGCGGATCCCAACAATCCCATGGCGCAGTTCATGGCCGACAAGTCTTCGCACTTCGAGCCGCTGCTCGCCGCCTGGGGCGTCGATTTCAAGAGTGGCCAGGTCGTCGTCGACCTCGAGCGCGGCATGGTGGTCAGCATGCGCCAGGGCGAGCCGCCGCTGCAGCACATCGCGGTGCTTGGCCTGGACGGCTCGAGCATGGCCAAGGACGTAGTCACCGCGAGGCTCGACAACGTCTACATGATCACCGCCGGTAGTTTGAGCGCCGTCGCCGGCACCAAGCTCAAGATCGAGCCGCTCATCAAGAGCAGCGCGCAGGCGGGACTCGTTCCGGCGCAGCGCGTGACCATGGCGTCCGATCCGCGCACGCTGCGCGACGGCTTCAAGCCGAGCGGCGAGCAACTGCTGGCCGTGCGCGTGTCGGGCAATGCGACCACCGCCTTCCCGGACGGTCCGCCCGCCGGGGTCACGGCGCCGGCGGGTGCGCTGAAGGCATCGGCCAAACCCCTCAACGTCGTGGTGATCGCCGACACCGACATGCTGTCCGACTACGTATGGGTGCGGCAGAGCAATTTCTTCGGCCAGGTCGTCATTCAACCGGTCGCCAACAACGGCGAGCTCGTCTGGAACGCCATCGACAACCTGGCCGGCAGCAGTGATCTCATCAGCATTCGCGGTCGCGCCGCGTACTCGCGCCCCTTCGACCGGGTCGACGCGCTGCGACGAAATGCCGACGCGCAGCTGCGCACGAAAGAAGAACAGCTGCAGAAAGAGCTGGAGCAGACCGAGGCTACCTTGAGCAAGCTGCAGACCGGCCAGCCGGAAGGCGGCAGCGCGCTCCTGTCCAATGATCAGGCTCGCGAGATCGAGCGCTTCCAGGAACAGAAGCTGCGCATCCGCAAGGAACTGCGCGCCACCAAGGCAGGCCTCGAGCAGGACATCGAATCCCTCGGCTGGAAAATGAAGCTCGTGAACATGCTCACCATGCCGCTGATCGTCACGGCGCTCGGCCTGCTGGTCGCGTTGTGGCGCAAGCGCCGGCGACACGCCATCGCCATGCTGCGCAAAGGCGGCGCGGCATGAACGAGAAAAGATTCACGATCGTGGCAGTCTCTGCCGTGGTGCTGCTCGCAGCGGGCGTGTGGCTCTCCATGCACCGCTCGAACCAGCAGGCCGACCGTGGTGGCGGCAGCGTGTTCGCCGATCTCAAGTCGGCGCTGGGCGAGGTCGACGAGATCCGCCTCTCCAAGGGCGACGGCAGCCGGACCACCCTGCATCGCAACGCCGACGGCTGGACCGTGGTGGAGCGGCAGTACCCGGCCGATGCCACGCGCGTACGCGAACTCGCGCTCGCGCTCGCGGCCTTGAAGATCGTCGAGCAGAAGACCAGCGATCCGGCTAACTACGCAAAACTCGGAGTCGAGGCGCCCGATCAGCCGACAGCCGCCAGCACGCTGGTCGAAGTCGTGGCAGGCAAGAAGACCTGGTCCCTGATCGTCGGCAAGGGCGCCGACGGCCGCGCGGTGTACGTGCGCAAGCCTGCCGAGAAGGCCAGCGCGCTGGCGCAGCCCTTCCTCACCGCCGATCCCGACCAGAAGCGCTGGATCGATCGCCTCATCACCGATATCCCCGGCACCAAGGTATACGACGTTGCAGTGAAGCCCGCGAGCGGACCGGCATACGTGCTGACGCGCGCGGATCGCAATGCGACCGATGTCACCTTGAGCCCGATCCCGAAGGGACGCACGCCGGTGAGCGCAATGTCGCTCAATGGACAGGCCGAAGCGTTGTCCGCATTCCACTTCGAAGACGTGCGGTCATTGCCGGCCGCCACCACAACGGCCACTGCTACTCCGGCGATGGACAGCGCGACTTATCGCACGTTCGATGGCCAGGTCATCGAATTCACCGGGCATCGAGAAGGCGACAAGGCGTTCGTGTCGATCGCCACGCGTCGTGATCCGGCACTCGCCGCGAAGTTTCCGGAACCTGCTCCCACACCAGATGCGAGCCCGCCCACCGCGACCCCCGTTCCGGCTGCGCCGGCGACGCCCGCGAAATTGCCGGACCAGACCGCGGAGACGCTCGGCGCGCGCGCGAAAGGCATGGAGTACGAGATCCCGGTTTACAAGTACGAGTCGATCTTCAAGAAGCAGGACGAACTGCTGGAGAAGCCCGCGGCTGCTCCTGCGAAGGCCGCGAAGAAGTAGCGAGGGGCGGAAGCTGGCCGCAACAGCGGCTAGCGGGTTCGCGCGATGAGAACGAGCGCGGCGCCGCCCAGCAACGCCGTCGGGAACCACGCGAGCACCACCGGGCTCGCGTCGAAGACCAGCGCGCCGCTCTCGAGCATTCGCTGCACGAGGAAGAAGGTGACGCCGATGAGCACCCCTAGCAGCGTGCGCGTGCCGGTGCCGGACGAACGCAAGCTGCCGAACACGAATGGCACTGCCAGCAGCGCCGCGAACAGGATGGCGACGGTGCGAGCGATGCGCGACCAGAACGCGAATTCCTGCTCGGACGCTTCCAGATCGTTCTGCTTCAGGTGACGGATGAGATTCCACAGCACACGAGTCTCGAGCTGACGCGGCGAGGACACGGTCAGTGCCAGGAAATCCCCGCCGACCGTTGAAGCGAACTCGCGGCTGTCCTGGTGCGCAGATTCGATGGTCTCGCCACCGAAGGTCGTGCTCGCATAGTGCGACAGTTTCCAGCTGCCATCGGCCTGCACGCGGGCGGTGGTCGCGGTGGCCACGGATTTCAGTTCGTGGGCGTCGGTCAGTTCGAAGATCCGCATGCCGCCGAATTCCCCGCGCCCGGACTGCTGCGCGACGTTGATCAGTACGTTGCCGTCCCGCACCCATGGACCCGCGCGACCCGCGAACGTAATGGTGGAAAACTTGGCGAGCAGCTTCTGCTGCTTGGCCATGGACTGCAGCGGCGGCGCGATGAATTCACCGCACAGCACCGCGAGGAAAACCAGCAGCAGGCCGGCCATGGTCACCGAGCCGGCGATGCGCCACACGGAAATTCCCGCGGCGCGCATCACGGTGAGTTCGCTGCCCTTGGCGAGCGATCCGAGACCGAGCAACGCGCCGATCATGACGGCGATGGGCATGGTCTCGTACATCTGCTGCGGCAGGTTCAACAACACGAACCAGAGCGCATCGAGCGCGGTGTACGTGCCTTCGCCGATGTCGTCCTGCTGGCCGGCGAACGTGAACAGCGCACCGAGCGCCAGCAGCACCGCCAGGACGACGAAGACGCCGCCGAGCACGGCGCGAATGACATAGCGGTCGAGCTTGTTCATGCCGGGGCCACCGCGGGCGCGATGCCACCGCGCATGTTGCGTTGATAACGGCGGCGCGCCAGCCAACGCGGCGCATAGATGAGGCCGGCACCGAACAGCGCCACCCCCGCATGGACCCACCACAAGCCTAACCACCCGGGCGTGAGGCCGCGCTCCAGCCAGAACCGGCCGGCGATGGCGAGCTGGATGTACAGATAGAACACGAGGATGGCGAGGGCCACGCGCGCGTAGCGTCCCTGGCGCGGTCGCAGCCTCGCGAGCGGCACGCCGATGAGCGCCATGATCACGCCCATGATGGGCACGGCGAGGCGCCAGTGAAATTCGGCCTGCTGCAGCGGATTGTCCGAAGCGGCGAGCACCGCAGTAGGAACTCCGCCGAGCTGCAGCGCGCCGTCTGCCAGCGGCGGCAGGCGGACCGGAATCGTGTTTTCGGCGAAGTGCACGATGCGGAATTTCCGCTCGCCGGGAATGCCTTCGTAGCGTTCGCCGTCGAACAGCGTGATGACCTGCAGATCACCGCCCTCGGAGTAGGCATGCGTGGCGCGCTGCGCGAGCGCGATCTCGAGCTGGTTGCCACGGCTGCGTTGCACGAATACGCGGCGCAGCGTGCCGTCCTTGTCAGCCGACTGCGCATACACCACCGTGCCGCCGCCGCCGAAGACGCTGAACTTGCCGGGGCTGATGGGAGCGAATTGTCCGGCGCGCATGGCCTCGCTGCGCATTTCCAGCATGCGGTTGGTGGCGCCGGGAGCCACCTGCAGCGACAGCACCGCCAACAGCGCGGTGAGCACCGCGGTGAAACCCATCACCGGCAGCATCACGGAACGTGACCCGGCGCCGCAGGCTTGCGCCGCGGTCATTTCGCTGTCGTGGTACAGGCGTCCGAGCGCCAGCACGATGGCGAGCAGCAGCGCCACGGGAATGACGAGCGGGAGTTTCTGAACCGCACCGAGCAGGATGAGCTCGAACACGACGCCATGCGGGAATTGGCTCTCGGCCGCGCGCTCTAACACGCGCGCGACCTGATCGGTGAGCATTATCGCCAGTAATACGCCAGATACTGACAGCCAGCTGACGACGACTTCACGCAGGATGTAGCGATCGAGGATCCGCAGCAACAGGCCCACCCGGGGAGACTTGGGTTACACTTCGCGACCTTAAAACACCCCACCCTCCGCGACAATGCGAGCGTGAACATGCAGTTCGAAATCTGGACGAAGAGCCTCGCCGATCTGCCCATCGACTGTATCGCCGTCGGCGTCCACGACGACGGCGAACTCTCCCCCGAAGCCAAGGCCCTCGATGTGCGCGGGCGCGAAAAGCTCGCGCGGCTCCTGAAGCGCGGTGACTTCACCGGCAAACCTGCCGAAACCTGGCTCATCGATTACGAAGGCATCCGTGCCGAACGGGTGTTGCTGGTGGGACTCGGACCGAAGGCGTCCGCTTCGCGCGACGAGATCTCGCGCAAGGCCTGGCGCCGCGCGGTGTCCGCGGCCATCAGCGCCGCCACGCGCACCCGCATCACCTCGCTCGCACTGGCACTGCCGCGCCCTGCGACCAAGCTCCTTTCCGACGAACGCCTGGGGCGTGCCGTCGCCGAGATCACCGGACATACCCTGTATCGCGTCAACGATCTCAAGAGCGCCAAGAAGCCTCGTCCGCACACGCTCGCGCGCGTCGTGGTGGCCGCGCCGGCCAAGTCGTCTAAGGCGATCGGCACGGGTTTCTCGCAAGGTTCGGCGCTCGCTTCCGGTGCCGCGCTCATGCGCAACCTGGCCAATCTGCCGGGCAACGTGTGCACGCCCACGTATCTTGCGAACACCGCGCAGGACCTCGCCAAGACCTACAAATCCCTGCGCGTGAAGGTCCTCGGATTGCCGGAGATCAAACGCGAAAAGATGGGCTGCTTCCTCGCGGTCACCCAGGGCAGTGAAGAACCTCCCCGCTTCGTCGTCATCGAACACCGGCACCCGCGCGCCAAAGGTGCGCCGGTGGTGCTCGTGGGCAAGGGCATCACCTTCGATACCGGCGGCATCTCACTCAAAGATCCGCCGACCATGGACGAAATGAAGTTCGACATGAGCGGTGCAGCCTGCGTCATCGGCACCATGAGGGCCGTGGCCGAGCTCAACCTGCCACTCAACGTCGTCGGAATCGTGGCCGCCTGCGAAAACATGCCTGACGGCAAGGCCATCAAACCGGGCGACATCGTCACCAGCGCCGCCGGCCTCACCGTCGAAATCCTCAATACCGACGCCGAAGGCCGCCTGATCCTCTGCGATGCGCTTCACTACGCGCGCCGGTTCAAACCCGACGTGGTGATCGACATGGCCACGCTGACCGGCGCCATTGTCGTCGCGCTCGGCGTGCACCACACCGGCGTGTTCGCGAACAACGATGCACTCGCGCGCGAGATCGTCGATTGCGGCGCCGTGGTCGACGACCGTGCGTGGCACATGCCGCTCACCGAGGAATACGGCGAACAGCTCAAGAGCAATTTTGCCGACATGGCCAACGTCGCCGGGCGCGACGGCGGCTCCATCACCGCGGCGGCATTCCTCGGCAAGTTCACCAAGGACCTCACCTGGGCGCACCTGGACATCGCCGGCACCGCCTACCAGGGTGGCGCTGCCAAGGGCAGCACCGGGCGCCCGAGCGCCATGCTGCTCGAGTTCCTGCTGCGTCGCGCGTCACCGCGCTGATTGCTTGCCGCCGCGAGTTGATTTCTACGTGAGTGCCGACGCGGGCGAATCCGCGCGGCTGCGCCTCGCCTGCCGCATTTCGGAGAAGGCCTACCTCGCGAAACAAAAAGTGGTGGTGGTTTGCGAAGACACGGACGTGTTGCGCCGCTTCGACGAGCTGCTGTGGACTTTCGGCGACGGCAGCTTCGTGCCCCATGACACGATCGCCACGGCCGACGCGCCTTGCGAGGCGCCGGTCGCGCTAACTACCGGTTCGTTGCCCGCCGGCCACACCGACGTGCTCGTCAATCTGAGCGATGTCGTGCCGGCGTTCTTCGAGAAGTTCGCGCGCGTGGCGGAATTCCTCGACGCACGGCCGGAAGTTCGCGCCGCGGGACGCGAACGTTTCAAGATCTATCGCGGCAAGTCCATCGAGCCTCAGACGCATAGCGTCTGAATCCTGAAGACGCCCGTCTGTAGGAGCGTCCCGACGCGCGGCCGCGACATCGCGGCGGCCCGCGCGTAGTCCATCACCTTCCTCGATCTGGGCGATTTTCCGCCCCGCATCCCGGCCGCCGTCGCGCTGCCAGCGGTGACGGATTCTGATCTGATACGGCCTTGAGGCCCGGCCCGGCTCACGGTCTAACTAGTTCCCATCATCTTCGGCAGGTCTCTTATGAAACTTCTGTCTGGTTTCATCATCGCGTGGTGCGCGCTCGCCGTGGCGCATGCGCGTCCACTGGTCATCCAGGAATCAGCGCGGCTCTCCAACCCCGATGCCGTCAACTATCCCGTGTTCGCCTCCGACGTCGCGATCGATGGCGACGATGCGATCGCGACGCTGGAGCGATTCATCGATCCGCCGGCAGGTGGCGACTCTCGCGACATGGAACATGAGGTGGCGGTCTACCTGTTTCATCGCACCAGCAGCGGATGGACGCCGGTCCGGCAGCTCGCGGTGCAACACCATTTCTTTCCGTCCAGCACGTTCGATGTCGGCCTCGCGATGCGCGGTGGCATCGCCGCGCTCGCCCTGAACCCGCTCCAGGTCTTCGAGCGCGACAATGGCAACTGGGTGTCTGCGCCGGTTACCGGTATCGATCCGTTCAGCCCTGGCGACAGCGTTGCGATCGACGGAAGCCGCATCCTGTTTGGCGGCAGCAGCGGCCAGTGGATGGGTACGCTCTTCGAGAGAAATTCGGCCGGGGTATGGGGTCCCCAGTCGATCATGGTCGGCGACTATCGCAGCGGCGACATCGAGTTCAGCGGCGGCGCGGTCGATCTGTCGGCGGGGCGTGCGGTCGTCCTGAGCCCGTCCAACGACGAAGACCCGCAACTCGCGTCCCCCAGTGTCGCGGTGTACCGCGACTGGGGCCCTCCGAGCCGGTTCCTGCTGCAGTCGACGATACGCAGTTCCGAGCTCGCCCCGCTTGGATTCGAAGCCGCGATACGCGGCGATGAGATATTCATCGCCGGCACCAACCTGTCCGGCACGCGCGTCTACCGACCGGGCCTCAGCGATTCCTGGGAAGAGTTCGACCAGTTGCAGCCGCTCGACAGCCACATGGGTGGCGGCGTCACCAGCGTCATCGAGAAGAATCACCTCTTCATCATGCAACGCAGTTGGAACGCAGAGCGCGAGGCCTATGTCATCAACGTCTTTCGAAAACCCGCCGGCGCGTCTTACGAGCACGTGGCCACGCTGGTTTCCAGTGACGGCAGTTCGCTCGGCAACTTCGGCATCAGCAGCCGTCGCGTCATGGCGAGCTGCGGCAACGAGGCCTGCTATTTCGAACTGCCTTACAACCTCGCGCAACCCGGACCCATCCAGCAAACGTTTGCGGGAGCGGCGCTCACCGGCTGGTCGACGAGCGCGGGCAGCGCGTTCTCGATCGTCCAGCGCGGCGTGAGCCGCGTGTTGCGGCAGTCGGATACGGT
>JADMIO011210313.1_pt1 | contig 56095 bp, 55 predicted proteins | sample 8958161 | NCBI WGS metagenome assembly JADMIO01 (sample SAMN16585339, study PRJNA669376) | soil metagenome | isolation source: Crop rotation soil | place: USA: Cullars Rotation, Alabama | collected 2011
GCCGCGACTTCAAGTCACGTGAATTCCAAGCTTCGGATCCCACTGTGCTGGAAAGTTTCTGGCGGCCGCCGTCTCATCCAGGCGGCGGCGCGGGGCCAGATGCGGCGCGCCGGCAAAGCGTTCGGTCTGTTTGGCGCGAGCCTCCGTGGCCAGGGTATGCAGCACATGGATGAAACGGTCCAGCGAAGCCTTGGACTCCGACTCCGTGGGCTCAATCAGCATGGCGCCATGCACAACCAGCGGGAAGTACATGGTCATGGGATGATAGCCTTCATCGATCATCGCCTTGGCGAAATCCAGGGTGGTGACGCCCGTGCCCTCCAGGAAGCTGTCGTCGAACAGCGCTTCATGCATGCAGGGGCCGTCGCCGAACGGCGCGCTCATCACGTCTTTCAGCGAGGCCAGGATATAATTGGCCGACAGCACCGCGTCTTCCGAGGCCTGGCGCACGCCGTCGCGACCATGGCTGAGCATATAAGTGAGCGCGCGCACAAACATGCCCATCTGGCCGTGGAAGGCGCACATCCGTCCGAAAGGCTTGGCGCCCGCCGGGACCGCCGCCTGGTCCTCGATCAGGCGAAGGCCTTTGTCGTCCGCCACCAAGAGCGGGACAGGCGCGTAAGCCGCCAGCCGTTCCGACAGCACCACCGGACCGGCGCCCGGGCCGCCGCCGCCATGGGGTGTGGAAAATGTCTTGTGCAAGTTGATGTGCATGGCGTCCACGCCCAAATCGCCCGGCCGCACTTTGCCGGCGATGGCATTAAAGTTGGCGCCGTCGCAATAGAAATAAGCCCCAGCCGCATGCACGGCATCGGCGATTTCCTTCACCTCGCCTTCGAACAGCCCGCAGGTGTTGGGGTTGGTCAGCATGATCGCCGCCACATCGGGACCCAACTTGGCCTTGAGCGCTTCGGCATCGACATGGCCATTGGGCTTGGCGGGCACCTCGTCCACCGTGAAACCGGCAAAGGCGGCGGTGGCGGGATTGGTGCCATGGGCGGATTCCGGCACCAGAATGCGCTTGCGGTCTTCGCCACGTGCCGCGATGGCGGCGCGGATGGCGAGCAGGCCGCACAATTCGCCATGGGCGCCCGCCTTGGGCGACATCGCCACCGCGGGCATGCCGGTCAGGGTGGTAAGCCAGTTCATCAGTTGGGAGATCAGCTCCAGCGCGCCCTGGGTGGTGGAATGCGGCGCCAGCGGATGCAGATCGCCAAAGCCCGGCAGCCGAGCCATTTTTTCGTTTAGCCGCGGATTATGCTTCATGGTGCAGGAGCCCAACGGATACAGGCCGGCGTCGATGGCATAGTTCATCCGCGACAAGCGCACATAATGGCGGATCACTTCCGGCTCGCTGAGACCGGGAAGGCCGATCGCACTCTTGCGGCGCTGGCCGCCGAGACGCGCGTCGGGCACTTTCACATCGGGCAAGTCGACGCCGGTGGCGCCATGACCCAGTTCAAAGATCAGCGCTTCTTCATGATCCAGGCCGCGATCACCCGAGATGGTCGCGATACTCGCCGGAAAGGCTTCGCCACTGCTGGTGGGGCGACCCTGATTGTTCATGCTCATCACAAAACCTCCTGCAACGCTTTGGCCAGCGCTGCAAAATCGTCGTCGGTATTGGTCTCGGTGGCCGCCAGGATCAGCAGGTTTTCAACGCTCTTGTTCCGCGGCAGCAGACGCGAAGCCGGCACGCCGGCGATCACGCCTTTGGCCGCCAGCGCTTCCACCACCGGCGCCGCCGGTTTGGCCAGCTTGATGGTGAATTCGTTGAAGAATGCTTGCGTCACGACTTCCACGCCCGGGAGCGCCGCCAACCGGTCGGCCAGGGCGCCGGCCTTGGCGTGATTGATCCGCGCCAGGCGTGTCAGCCCCTCCTCGCCCAACAGCGAGAGATGGATGGTGAAAGCCAGAGTGCACAGACCGGAATTGGTGCAGATATTGCTGGTGGCCTTTTCGCGGCGGATGTGTTGCTCGCGGGTGGAAAGGGTCAGCACATAACCGCGGCGGCCTTCCGCATCCACGGTTTCGCCGCACAACCGTCCCGGCATCTGGCGGAGGAATTTTTCGCGGGTGGCAAACAAGCCGACATACGGCCCGCCGAAATTCAGACCATTGCCGATGGACTGGCCTTCCGCCGCCACGATATCGGCGCCTTGCGCGCCGGGCGGTTCCAACAGGCCCAGCGACACCACTTCCGTCACCACCGCGATCAACAGCGCGCCCTTGGCATGGGCGGCATCGGCGATGGGACGCAGATTGCGGATCAAGCCGAACACATCGGGCGACTGCACCACCACGCAAGCGGTGTCTTCGTCGATCAGGGCGATAATGTCTTCAGCGCTGCCGGGGGTGACCGGACCGCGGCTCACCACGCCGGCCAGGCCGGCGACTGTTTCAACGGTTTCCGCATAATGGGGATGAAGACCGCCCGAGAGGACGGTCTTGCCGCGCTTGGTGATGCGCTGAGCCATCAGCACCGCTTCCGCGGTCGCGGTCGAGCCGTCATAGAGCGAAGCGTTGGCCACATCCATGCCGGTGAGCAGCGCCACCTGGGTCTGGAATTCGAACAGATATTGCAGGGTGCCTTGCGCGATTTCCGGCTGATAGGGCGTATAGCTGGTCAAGAATTCCGAACGCTGGATCAGATGATCCACCGCGCTGGGGACGTGATGCTTGTAGGCCCCCGCGCCGCAGAAAAAAGGCGCGGCGCCCGCCGCAACATTCCTGGCCGCCAGTTTCGACAGCGTGCGCTCGACCTCCATTTCGCCTTGGGTGTCCGGCAGGTTGAAGGCCGACAAGGGCGCCAGCGCCGGCTTGGGCACATCGCGGAACAGCGCATCCACATCAGGCGCGCCGATGCGGGCCAGCATGACCCGGCGGTCGTCGGGGGTGAGCGGCAGGTAGCGCATCACAGCGTCTCCAGATATTTCGCATAAGCGGCCGCATCCATCAGCTTGGTCAGCTCGCCCTTGTCGGAAAGCTTCATCTTGAAGAACCAGCCCGCCCCTTCCGGGTCTTCATTCACTTTGGAGGGCTCTTTCTCCAGCACGGCGTTGCTGCCGGTCACCGTGCCGCCGACCGGGGCATAGATATCGCTGGCGGCCTTGACGCTTTCCACCACCGCAGCTTCGCCGCCGGCGCTCACCGCCTTGCCGCTGGCGGGCAATTCCACGAACACCACATCGCCCAGGGCTTCGGCGGCATATTTGGTGATGCCGACAACGGCCTCATCGCCTTCGAGCCGGATCCATTCATGCTGGTCGGTATAACGGACGTCACTCATCGAAAACTCCTGACTCTATTTCTGAGGGCGGCGGTAATTGTGGGGAACAAAAGGCATGGGCGCGACGATGGCGGGCAGCGCCTTGCCCCGGACCATCAAATCGACCGGCGTGCCGACAGCGCCAAAGGCGCTTTCGACATAGCCCATGGCGACGGGCGCATTCAGGCTGGGACCGAAACCGCCGGAAGTCACTTTGCCGATCACCCGGCCCATTTTATCGGCGATCTCCGCGCCCTCGCGTGCAGGCGCCCGGCCTTCCGGACGAATGCCGACGCGCTTGATCGCCGGGGCGCCGTTCAAGGTCACTGCCGCGCCGGGAAAATCCTTGGCTTCCTTGCGGCGCTTGCCGATGGACCACAACAGGTCGGCCTGTGCCGGGTCACGGCTCTCATCGATATCATGGCCGTAAAGACAAAGCCCTGCTTCCAGCCGCAAAGAATCGCGCGCGCCCAAACCGATAGGCAGCACTTCGCTTTCTTCCAAAAGACGACGGGCCACGCGTTCGGCATCGCCGCCTTCCAGGGAAATTTCAAAACCATCTTCGCCGGTATAGCCGGTGCGGCTGATAATGGCGGGCGCACCCGCCACAGGAGCGCGCACCACTTTCATAAAGGTGAGCCCCGAAATGCCGGGCGAATGACGCTCCAACACTTCTTCCGCCAGCGGGCCTTGCAACGCCAGCAAAGCACGGTCGGGCCGCGGCGTCAGCGCCGCTTTATCCGAAAGCTTTTCGGCGATATAGGCGAAATCGCCTTCCTTGGTGCCGGCATTGACCACCAGATACAGCTCCTGCTCACCGGCAAGGCGGGCGAACATGAAATCATCCTTGATGGTGCCGCTTTCGGTCAGCAGCAGGCCATAGCGCTGCATGCCCTCTTTCAGGCCCGCGACATCGGCGGGCGTGACGCGCTCCAACGCGCGCCATTCACCCGCCAGGAACGCTTGCCCCATATGCGAGACATCGAACAGCCCGCAACTGTCGCGGGTATGAAGATGCTCCTTGAGGATGCCGGCGGAATACTGCACCGGCATCTCATAGCCGGCAAAAGGCACCATCTTGCCGCCCAGCTCCAGATGCAGGGCATGAAGCGGCGTACGGCGCAGAATTTCAGACGCAATGGTCATTCATGGTCCCGATGCAAGAGTCCACGCCCTTTCAAGAGCGCAGCCCCTCTGTCATGGGACCTGAGAGATTTCCCCGGCATCCAGATGCCGGATTACCCCTTCGGTGGAGACTGCTTACAGCCTCGCTTTCCAGAAGTTCATCACCCGATCGCGGTCCTTTTGCCTGAGAGTTTCCGGGGCGGTTGCTCCTTCGGCCTACGCCCTGCGGGCTACGGCCGACAAGTCGGCCTTCGCACTCGGACATATGTCTCCCGCGTGGGATCGTGTGCTGGCCATTCCCGCAGCGCCGTCCGGCGGACAGGGATGTTGCAGAGCATCATAAGGGGGGTGGATGACGAGTCAACGAAAGCCCGGAAGGCCCGGAAGTTACTCACATTCTTTCGGGAACTTCGATGCCCAAAACGTCCAAAACCCCGGTCAGAACCCGCAAAACCAGGGCGCACAAGCCCAGGCGGGAGGCCCGCAGGCCCAGATCCGACTCAGACAGGATGTGGTGCTCGCCATAGAAACGGCTGAAATTCTGCGCCAGTTCGAAGGCATATTCGCACAGCATATTGGGGGCGCGCTTGTCTTCCGCCGCAGCCAGGGCGTCGCCCAAGGACAGAAGCTGCAGGATCAGCTTACGCTCTTGCGGGGAATGAATGGCGGGGATACCGGTCTCGAACCCTTGCAGCTGCGCTTTGCGTAAAATGGATTGGATACGCACCGCCGCATATTGCAGATAAGGCCCGGTCTTGCCTTCGAACTTGGAAAAGCGTTCCAGGTCGAAAATATAATCCGTGGTGCGGTGGTTGGAGAGATCCGCGAATTTGATGGTGGCGATGCCCACCTTGCGCGCGATTTCCGCCCGCTCTTCCGCCGGATAATCCGTACCGATCCCGGCCTCAGCCAGCCGCTTTTCCGCTTCGGTCTTGGCCATGGCGATCAGGTCATACAGCTTCATCGCCCCGCCGGCGCGGGTCTTGAACGGCTTGCCGTCGGCTCCATTCATGGTGCCATAGCCGACATGCTCTAGACTAGCGCGGCCGGAGAAACCGGCCTTCCGCGCGGCGCGGAACACCTGTTCGAAATGGCCGTGCTGGCGATGATCCACCACATAGAGAATGAGATCGGGATCATAGGCGCGCACCCGCTCGATCACCGTGGCAAGATCGGTGGTGCCATAGAGCACGCCGCCCTCCGATTTCACCAGGATCAGCGGCGGGGCCGGCTTCTTGTCGTCGTCCCTCGCGACATCGACCACCAGCGCGCCTTCGCTCATTTGCGCCAGGCCGCGCTGCTTCAGGTCTTCGATCATCGGTGAAATCAAGGCGTCCACGCTGGATTCCCCATTCCACAGGTCAAAATGGATGCCCAGTGCGCCGAATTCCCGTTCCAACCCGGCTTCCGACACTTTCACAAAGTGCCGCCACAGCGCGCGATAGCCCGGACGTCCGGCCTGCAGGTCCACCGTGGCGCGCCGTGCCGCTTCCAGCCTCTCCGGGTCCGCCTTGCAAGCGGCGGAAGCGCGCGGATACAGAATTTCCAGCTCATCCATCGTGACCGGAGCGTCTTGCGGATAGGGCCCGGCAAAATTGGGATCGAAATAGACCGGCGCCCGGCCGTCAATTTCGATTTCCGAGATCAACTGGCCCATCTGCAGGCCCCAATCGCCCAGATGCACATCGCTGATCACCCGCCAGCCATTGGCGCGATACAGCCGCTGCAAACAGTCGCCGATGATGGAAGAGCGCAAATGATGCACCGCCATCGGCTTGGCGATATTGGGACCGCCGAAATCCAGGATCACGGTTTTGCCGTTGGCGGCAGAAGTCCCCGGCGCCGACTCTCCCGCAAGCGCCGCCGCCCGGGCATCCAGCGCCTGATCGGTGAGGTCGAGATTGAGGAAGCCTGGGCCGGCAATCTCCACTTTGGAAAAAATGCTTTCCGCTTCCAGTCGGCCTGCGATCTTTTCCGCGATGGCGCGGGGATTGGTTTTCGCCGCCTTCGCCGCCGCCAGCGCCCCATTGCATTGATATTGTGCCAAGTCGGGCCGGTCGGACGCTTGCACCTGCCCGAAATGTTCCGGCAGCCCTTCCGCAGCGAAGGCCTGGCCCGCGATGCGCGACAGCTCGGCAATCAGAGAGGTCATGGCCAAAAAATCATGGCAAGTAGCGGCTTCTGTTCTTGGTATAGTCGATCTGCGCCGCGGTCATCTGGAAGCCGGCCATCTGCTGGTAATTCCAAGGCAGCTTGCCGTTGGGGATTTGAATCTCAATTTCGTCCGGCGATTGCTTGATGGTCACAGTCGAGGCGCCCGCGGCGAAGGTGAATCGCAAGGTGTAAAGCCGCTTGGCATAGATCGTGGGGCCTTCATGGATGGCGACGAAATAGGGCACCGAATAGGTCGCCGCCTCGTTGGTGGGATTGCGGGTGGCGCGGAAGGTGAGCTCCAGGGAGGCATGCACCAGAGCATTGCGGGTGCTGAAGGTGCAGTCGCCCGTCGCGCTGATCAGCGACACGGTGTAAAGCTCATTGGCCAGGTCGGGCGAAGTGCCGGGGCGGAAAATGGTGACGCTCTGGGTGTCGGCGAGAATCGCGGGCACCGGGCAGTTCAGAATCGCGGTGCTGCAGCTCGACAACAGCAGCAGGGCTCCAAGGGAGGCCAAGCGAAACAGGCGGGAAATCATGGACGCGATACTTTCCTTATGTGCCTTACGGCGGCGCTTGACTTTTGCCCGCAGCTTGCCCGACGTGGCGCCCACCGCCCCTTTTGGGCGGCGGACCATAGCCAAGCAGCCCCGTGATGGAAAGCATAGAACGTCAAAAATGCCAAGCCTTTCTAAGCTTTAAGGCCAAAGTCTAGGGGAGTTTGGGGCAAATGGCCGTCTATACCGAAGTGAGCTTTGAAGAGCTGGAACGGCTGCTTCAGCAGTACGACATTGGCGAGGCTTTGTCCTTCAAGGGCATCGCCGAGGGGATCGAGAATTCCAACTTCTACCTGCAGACCGACCGCGGCGCCTTCTTTCTCACTTTGTATGAAAAGCGCGTGGCGGCCGAGGACCTGCCCTTCTTCCTGGGCCTGATGGAGCATCTGGGCCAGCGCGGCATCAATTGTCCCATCCCGGTCAAAACCCGCGACGGCCGTTCGCTGGTGACGGTCAACCGGCGCAATGCCGCCATCGTCACCTTCCTCACCGGGATCGCTTTGCGCCGGCCCGACGCCGCCCATTGCGCCGCCGCCGCCGCCACCTTGGCGAAGCTCCACAAGGCCGGCGAAGGCTTTGCCCTGATCCGGCCCAATGCGCTGGGGCCACAAGGCTGGCGGCCGCTGGCACAATCCATCCACGGCGCCGACGGCATCGAGGATGGGTTGACCGCGCTGATCAATGGTTCGCTGGAAGAGCTGGTGGCGGGCTGGCCCACCGGCCTGCCTGGCGGCGTGATCCATGCCGACTATTTCCCCGACAATGTGCTGTTTGTCGGCAATGAAGTCGGCGGGGTGATCGATTTCTATTTCGCCTGCAACGATGCCTATGTCTATGACCTGGCGATCATGCTCAACAGCTGGTGCTTTGAACTGGACGGCAGCTTCAACATCACCAAGGGCCAGGCGGTGATCAATGCCTATCGCAATGCCCGCGGCCTGAGCGATGACGAGATTCATGCCCTGCCCGTTCTGATGCGCGGCGCGGCGCTGCGCTTTTTGCTGACCCGCACTTATGACTGGCTGAATCCCGATCCCAATGCCCTGGTGCGGCCCAAGGACCCGCGCGAATATTCCAAAAAGCTGCGCTTCCACAACAAAGTGAAGCACGCGCGGGAATACGGGCTGTGAGCATCGAGATGTTTACCGATGGCGCTTGCTCCGGAAATCCCGGCCCCGGCGGGTGGGCGGCGATCCTGCGCTACGGCGAACACGAAAAAGAATTATCGGGCGGCGAGAAAGCCACCACCAACAACCGCATGGAATTGATGGCGGTGATCGAAGGATTGAAGGCGCTAAAAAAAGGCAGCCCTGTCACCATCCATACCGACTCCCGCTATGTGATGGACGGCGCCGCCAAATGGCTGACAGGCTGGAAGACCAAGGGCTGGAAAACCGCCGACAAGAAGCCGGTCAAAAATGAAGATCTGTGGCGTTTGTTGGATGCGGAAATGGCCCGCCACCAGATTCATTGGGTTTGGGTGGCAGGCCATTCCGGCCATCCGGAGAATGAACGCGCAGACCAATTGGCGCGAGGCGCTATTCCAGGCCGCTAGCTCAAAAAGGCGCGAGGAATTTTGCGGACTGAGCAGGAGCGCCGAGCGATGTGTACAAGAAGTACATGAGCGAAGGCGCGACGAACTCAGGACGCACCCTTCCTTCGCCCTGGCGGGCTCGAAACGGGGCAAGCTTTTCTAATTCGCTTCGCTCATAAGAAAAGCTAAGCCAAAGAACCGTGCCTTAGGGTAGCTGGCCCTGGTTGAGCATGTACTCCGCGCTCGACACTTCAAACGCGCCCGGTTGCTCGACATTGATGGATTTGACGACACCATTGTCCACCACCATGGAATAGCGCTGACTGCGCTTGCCCATCCCGAACTTGCTGGCATCGAATTCCAGGCCCAAAGCGCGGGTGAAATCGCCGTTGCCGTCGGCGAACATATGCACCTTGCCGTCCGCCTTCTGGTCCTTGCCCCAGGCGCCCATGACAAAAGCGTCATTGACCGAGACGCAGGCGATCTCGTCCACGCCCTTAGCCTTCAGTGCGTCGTAATTGTTGACAAAGCCCGGCACATGCTTGGCCGAGCAGGTGGGGGTGAAAGCGCCGGGCAGCGCGAACAGCGCCACTTTTTTGCCGGCGAAGAAACTATCGGTGCTGACAGGCGTGGGCTTGCCGTCCTGCATTTCCATCAGGGTGGCGGAAGGGACCTTGTCGCCGGCTTTAATTGTCATGAGCGTCTCCGTTGGGGGATTGAAAATGATGGGCTTGGCCCAGTTGGTTAGCCGGGGGCGGCCGTGATGTTATAATGCCGTGCGATGTAATCCAGTGCCGCCGCGCCGTCGAGAGCCGGCGAAAAATAATAGCCCTGGCCGAATTCACAGCCGATTTCGGCCAAAAACTGGGCGTCGGCCTCGTTTTCCACCCCTTCGGCCACCACGGCGCGCTTGAGTTCATGCGCCATGCTGACAATGCCCGCCAGCACCACCTCGCCGTCGCTGCCCAGCCCGCCCGCCAAATTTTCCGGGCGAGCCAGGAAACTCTTATCGATCTTGACCGTGGCGGCCGGCAGGTTGCGCAGCTCGCTCAAGGTGCTGGCGCCGGTGCCGAAATCATCGATCGACAGGCCGGCGCCCGCGGCCCGGATCCGCGCCATGATGCCGGGAATGGTGGAGTCCCCAGCGATGGTGCTTTCGGTGATCTCCAGATTCAAAGTGCCTTCCGCGATGCCGCTGCCGCCCAGCACCGCCTTGAGCAGGGGTTCAAACCCGGCATCCTTCAGCTGGCGGCGGGAACAATTGACACTGACGAACAAGGGTGGGGTGAGCGGGAAATAACGCTGCCAATGCGCCAGATCGGTGACGGCGCGCTCCAAGGCCAAACGTCCCAGGGCGATGATCAAGCCGGTCTCTTCGGAATGGGCGATGAAGTCGGCAGGCGCGATCAGCCCCTTGGTGGGATGACGCCAGCGCAACAGCGCCTCAAAGCCGGCGAGGCTGCGATCCGCCAGCCGCACAATAGGCTGATAGAAAACATCCAGATGGTCGTTGGCGAGGGCCTGGCGCAGTTCGCTTTCCAGGGCCACGCTGTCGCCACGCGCCAAAGTTTCCAGGTCGGGCGAGAACAGCCGCGCGCAGCCGCCGCCCTGGCGCTTGGCCGCGGTCAAGGCCAATTCGGCATTCTTGATCAAGGCGAAAGGGTCTTCACTTTGCGCCCCCATCGCCAACCCCACACTGCAGGGCGCGAAAACTTCACGATTTTGGATTGTGTAGGGCTTGGCGCAAATCTCGGCCAAGGCGTTGCCGATAGATTGGGCGGCGCGCTTGGGCGCCGTAAACAGCAGGGCAAAACTGTCGCCGCCGACCCGGAACAGCTGCGCGCTATTGTCCAGGCCGGCCAGCCGCTCCGCGATCATCTTCAGTATCGCATCGGCGCCTTTGTCTCCCAGGCTGGCGTGAATGGCTTTGAAGCGGTCCACATCCAGCAGCGCGAACAGCACGCCGCTGAAATTCTCACCCAACACATCCAGGCTTTCCATCAGCGCCACCCGGTTGCCCAGCCCCGTCAAGGGATCGCTGGGCAAGGAGGCCTTGCGCTGACGCTCGCTCTCCGCCGCCATAGCGGCGAATTCCGCTTCCTTGCGCTGCGTGATGTCGGAGATCAGGCCCAGACAGTCGGACGGCACTTCCTGTTCGCTGACAATGGTGGCGCGCAGCTCCAACCAGCGATAAGGCCCCTCCCCACCCCTGGCGCGGAATTCCAGGCGGAAGGCAAGACCGGGGCGCTGGCGGTAATCCTCCAACGCGTTGGTATAGACGTCGCGGTCCTCGGGATGGAGATGATCCACCCAATCACTGTGGGGCAAGCTGGTCTCACGCGCCGACAGGCCCACCATCCGAGCCGCTTCCACCGACAGAGTCAAAAGACCGGCGCGAAAATCCAGGTCGAATACGCCTTGATGCGCTGCGCCTATCGCCGCCCGCGCCAGGCTGTTGAACGGAGCATTGGGATCGATGGCCGCTTCGCTGGCAGGCGTCTGCTGTTCCAGCAATCTTGCCGCATAAGAGCCGTGGAGAAACGGCAGCACCGCGATTTCTTCGCTAGCGATGACGGCCAGCGCCAGCAGGATCGCGCCGGCGGCGGCAAATCCACCTGTCGCCGCCGGGCCGGTGAGATTTTCCCCCAAGCCGCCCAGCGCCACCACCGCCGCCGCCAGCGCCACCAGGGCGAAAGCCGCGGCGCTGGGCGCGATCACCTGCGCCGCTTTGTGGCCGCGCCGGCCGCAATAGATCAAATAGGTGGCGACCGCGAGGCTGCCCCAGATCACGGCGATGTCGGTGAGAACGGCCGCCGTGGGAAGTCCGACATAAGCCGCCGCACCCAGAAAGATCAGGCCCCAGACGGCGTGATAAAAACGCCTTTCCCGCTTAGGCCACATCTCGCGCACGGGAATGATGGCATTGGCCAGGCGGGCGCCTGCCGCCAGCGCCAAAGCGGTGAGAAAAGCCGACAGGCCATAAGGACCGCCATAGGGCGTGGCCAGACTTGCGTCGAACATACCGGTGCCCGCCAGCCAGCTGAACAATAGCATCAGCAAGGTTATCGCCACCCAACGCGGCGCGGCATGACCGATCAATACCGCCAGGCCGCCGGTGATCAGCGCCGCGGCTCCGATCAGCGCGCCCACCGCGGTGATGAAGATGGCGAGTTGGCGGTTGTGGGATGACAGCGCGGGTTCGGTCCAGGCCTGCAAGGCGGGCGGGCTGTCCGCCGATCCCACGCGAATGGCCAGGCCCACCGTGGAAACCGGCGGCACGATCACTCGCCAGGCGCGGCGACCATAAGCGCTGGCGGTTTCCACCACCGTGCCGGAATCCGAGCTGGCCACCGCCAAAATGGCGGGACGGGTGCGGCGCGGCAAAAGCGATAGGGCGGCGCGCGGCGGCTGACCGGCGAGCAGCACACGGGTTGCCGGCCGCACCGTGTCATTGCTGACCTGCACGATGTACCAGGAAGAACCGTCGGCCTCCGCGCCACCCGGGGCGCGATAGGGCGACAGGAAAGGCTTGAGATCGAGCACATTGTCGGTCTTGCCGAAATTGACTTGCGCCGGCGCCGGCTCGGCGGCCTGCGAACCGGCGATGACACAACACACCACCGTTATCACCGCGGCGCATACAAAGGCGAAATGGCGTAGTTGGTTCATTATCTCCGGTCGCTTACCCAAGCTGGACATCTTCCTTGAGCAAAGCAAATAACAGATGGTCGGCCCATTCGCCGTTGATCAGCAGATATTTCCGCGCCAGGCCTTCCTGGCGGAATCCCGTGCGCATCAGCAGTTTGCGGGACGCGTCATTGCCGATCAGGCAGGCGGCTTCGATGCGATGCAGCCCCAGTGTCTTGAAGATGAAAGGGATCAGCGCCTTCGCCGCCTTGGTCATATAACCCTGATTGGCGAATTTGGAGCCGATCCAATAACCCAATGTGCAGCATTGGGTGACGCCGCGCCGCACATTGGACAAGGTGCAGCCGCCCAGAAGCGCATCGTCGCTCTCGCGCAGGACAAAAAAGACATAGGCCGAATCCAGCCGCGTCTCTTTTTGGTAGCGCTTGATGCGGCGGCGGAAAGCGCCGCGGGTCAATTCATCATCGGCCCAGACCGGCTCCCAAGGGGTGAGGAACTGGCGGCTTTCGGAGCGCAGCTTGGCCCAAACCGGAAAATCGGCGATGCGGGGATAGCGCAGATAGACGCCTTCGCCACGGATCACCGGCTGCTGGCCGCCAGGAAAAGTCAGACCGCGCATAAAGGCGATCGGGCTGGTTTTGGCGAAAGCAGCCTTGACCATTATTCCGCCGCGTCCGACAGGAAGGTTGAGCCGAAGCGGCGCGCAAAAGCGGCATGATTTTCCAGCCGGGTGATGGGCCCGACGGCGGCGATGGTGGGGGTCCCGGCCTGCATCACCTTGGCGGCATAGTGTTTCACCGCGCCGGCATCGATGGCATCCAGCTGGGCGACGATTTCCGCCGCGGTTTGCACCTTGCCCATGGCGAACAACTGGCTGGCGATCTGTTCAGAGCGGGTGCCGGGCCGCTCCATGCCCATCAGCAGCGAGACTTTCAATTGAGCGCGGGCGCGCGCCACTTCCGCCTCACTGAGATTGCCGGCGATGGCTTCCATTTCCCCGGCAATGACGGCGGAAATTTCCGCCGCTTCGCTTTCGCCGGTGCCCACATAAATGCCGAGAAAACCGGAATCCAAGAAGCCGTTGGAAAAGGCGTAGATGGAATAGCAAAGGCCCCGCTTCTCGCGCGCTTCCTGGAACAGGCGGGAAGAGGTGCCGCCGCCCAGCGCGGTGGCGTAGATCTGGGCCACGAAATAATCGGGATCGCGATTGGACAGGCCGGGAAAGGCGTAAGCCACATGCGCCTGTTCCAGATCGCTGGGCTCGCGAAAATCGCCGCCCACATACTGCGCCGGCGCCATGGCCGGCACCGCGCCCTGGTTGAGGCGTGCGCATTTGTCCTCGGCCAGGGCCAATATTTCGGCGTGATTGACCGCGCCGGACGCGATCAAGGTCATGCCGTCCAGCCGGTATTGCGCGGCCATATAGGATTTGAGCATGCCGCGATCGAACGCGTTGACGGTCGCCTCTTCGCCCAGAATGGGCCAGCCCAGCGGCTGATCCTTGAAGATGGCCGATTGCAGATGGTCGAAGACAATGTCGTCCGGCGTGTCGCGCGCCTGCCCCAATTCCTGCAGCACAACCTGGCGCTCGCGCTCCAACTCCGGCTGTTCAAAGGTCGGGTTGGTGAGGATGTCGCCGATCATGTCCAAGGCCAGCGGCACATCCTGTTTGAGGATGCGGGCATGGAAGGCGGTTTGCTCGCGGCTGGTATAGGCATTGAGGACCCCGCCCACCGCTTCAATCTCTTCGGCAATGGCGCGCGCGGTGCGGGTGGTGGTGCCTTTGAAGGCCATATGCTCCAGCATATGGGAGACACCCATCTGGCTTGGGTTTTCGTTGCGGCTGCCGGTGTTCACCCAGATGCCGACAGCGGCGCTTTCCAATCCCGGCATGGGATCACTAACCACGGTCAAGCCATTGGAAAGTTTGGAAATTTCCACGCTCATGGCGCCCATCTGCTCATCAAACAAGTCTAGAAGAGATGAACCGCTTTATCAAAGCGGGGTCATTGGCCAAAACCTCCTGCCGTTCGGGCAGAGTTTTAAGGCCGGAAAGCCGCCCTGGTTCCGGGGGGGCCACGCCAATCGCTTCCCTCACCGCTTGCGGAAATTTGGCGGGATGGGCGGTGGACAGGATTACGACAGGAGACAGAGGCCTCCCCATCTTCATCGCGGCAGCAGCGCCCACCGCGGTGTGGGGATCGAGGATTCGGCCAGTGTCCTTGTAGATCGCGGCGATGGCCGCGCGCGTCTCCTCGTCATTGCTGGCAAAGGCGCTGTAGCGGGCGCGAAGTTCGGCCAGGACCGGCGCGGGCAGCGCCAATTTCCGGGTAGCGGCGAAATCCTGCATCGCGGCGGCGGTCCAGTCGGCATCACGGCCAGAGGCTTCGAACAAGGCGCGTTCGAAATTCGACGCCACTTGGATGTCCATGGAGGGACTCAAAGTGGCGTGGCTTGCTCCGCTCGCATAAACGCCTTCGTTCAGGGTGCGCGCCAGGATGTCATTGGCGTTGGTGGCGATCACGAGCCGCGCCACATTCAGGCCCATGCGGCTGGCGGCCTCGCCGGCGAAGATGTCCCCGAAATTGCCGGTGGGGACCACGAATGTTACCGGTTTTCCCAATTGGGCGGTGGCGGTGAAGTAATAAACGCACTGCGCCGCGATGCGGGCGAAGTTGATGGAGTTGACCGCCGTCATACTGACTTCGCCGGCGAAAGCCTTGTCGGCGAACAAGGTTTTCACAATAGACTGAGCGTCGTCAAAGCTGCCTTCCAATGCGATGTTATGGACATTGGCGTGCGGACTGGTGGTCATTTGCAGCCGCTGTATGTCGCTGACGCGGCCCTTGGGATGCATCACAAAGACATTGATATTGGGGAGCCCGCCCAAAGCGGCGATGGCGGCAGATCCGGTGTCGCCGCTGGTGGCGGCGACAATGGTGGCGCGGCCTCCCCGCTTGGCCAAAGCGCGGCTGAACAACTGACCCAGCACCTGCAGGGCGATATCTTTGAACGCCAAGGTGGGACCGTGGAACAATTCCAGCAGATAGCGGCCGGGACCGATCTGGACCAAGGGCGCAATATCCGGCGCATCGAAATCCGCATAAGCCGCTTCGATGGCTTCACGCAGTTCGGTGTCGCTGAAAGAGCCGCGGGTGAATTCGGACAGAATGCGGAAGGCCGCATCCTGATAGCGCAGCCCGGCAAAATTGTCCGTGACCTGCGGCCAGGCTTGCGGCAGATACAGGCCGCCATCGGGCGCCAGACCCGCCAGCAGCACATCGGAGAAGGAGGTCGGGGGCGACATGCCCCCGGTGGAAATGAATTGCATGGCGGCGGTTATAGGGCCCTGCTTTGCCCCAAGCCACCGTCACGACAAGCTAATTCCAGGCAATCCGACCCTTGGAAATATGGTAGGAAAACCAAACACCTAGCAGGACAATGGCCAGGCCGAACCAGGTCACTGCATAGGACAGATGCTGGTTGCGAAAGCTGACCACGGTCTGTCCGCCTTTGGGCCAGCCGCCGGGATTCGGGCTGGCATCGGCCTCGATCACCACAGGCGCCGAAAGAGTTAGGTGATCCGCGGCGGCGATCGAGGCAAGATCGCGGGCATACCAGATGCGGTTGCGCTGATCGGATGGCGGGGTGAAAGGCCCTGGCGCGTCGGGCGCGCGCCACACCCCCGTGATCTGAACTTCTCCCGCCGGATTGCCTTGCGAACGGGTGGCGGGATCGAGCTTTTCTTTCGGCACTTCGCCCCGGTCCACCATCAGCAGCTTGCCGTTATCGGTCTTGAACGGGGTCAGCACATGATAGACGGCGGCGCCGGCGTCTGTGGTGAAGACATAAGATTCCTTGTCATGGTCGAATTGGCCTTTGAGGGTAATGCGGCGGTATTGCGCGTCATCCGGCTTCATCGCCGCGATCTGATCCAGAGATATGGGCGCCGCCGCCATATGACCATTGACGGTGGCGATCAGCGCCAGCTTCCATTGCAGGCGTTCGAACTGCCAGGTGCCGAGCCCGCAGAGGATGGCGAAAAGAATGGCGCAGGCGATGGTGAGGCCGGGATAGGGGCGGAAGGTCAAACGCATCAGTCTAGTGTATCATGGGACATGGGGGGCACAGTGCCAGGCAGCATTCAAAAATTCTTCTGGGTCGCCAGTGCGATCTTATTTGCCGGAATCGCTATCACGGCGGCTGGCGACCTGCGGCAATTGGCAGATACGCTATCCGTAGCACAGGTTTGTTTCATGGCGATTTTCCAAACGGCTTACTATGCCATCCTGTTTGCGCTGATTTGGCTTGTGGCACGGCGAGCAACAAATTGGGCTCGTTGGGTCTATGTGGGATTGGCGCTTTTTACGTTACAGGGCAACATTTGGCCTCTTGCTGCTTCAGAAGTTTCATCACTTGGAGTTCTGACGCTGGCTCAAGGCATTTTGAAGATTGTTTCAATTGGACTGCTTTTCACCACTGCCGCTGGCGTGTGGTTCAACCCGAAAAAACCAACCACGGACGCCTAGATTCGCCTGCCCTCACCCGCTTTGTGCTTGTATTGCAGCACCAGCAGCGCGGATTTGGACAGGCGCAGGAAAATCCCGGTCAACAGGCAGATCAGCGGCAGCCACAGCACCGCATGCACCCACAAAGGCGGCTGGAAGGTGAACTCAACCCATAGCGCCAAGCCGCAGACAATCGCGCCCACGATCAGGATGCCGAACACCATCGGCCCGTCACCGGCATCGAACATGGCGTAGTCCAGCGCACAGGCGGGGCATTCTTTGCGGAGCGCGATATAGCCGTGAAACAAGGGCCCCTGCCCGCAGCGCGGACAGAGGCCCTTGAAGATGGCGCGTGATGTGTTGGGCGGTTGCGTGACTTAACCCGCCGTTACGGAGCCTTCGCCCCAAACATAGATGCACGCAAACAGGAACAACCAGACCACGTCGACGAAGTGCCAGTACCAAGCGGCAGCTTCGAAGCCGAAGTGACGGGTCGGCGTGAACTGGCCTGCCATGGCGCGGAACAGGCACACGGTCAGGAAGATGGTGCCGATAATAACATGGAAGCCGTGAAAGCCGGTCGCCATGAAAAAGGTCGAGCCGTAGATGGCTTCCAGATTGCCCGCGCCCACCGCCAGCAGCGCATGCGCGCCTTCGGTGAAGGGTTGAGGCGTCAAGTGGTTGAAGCCGAAGGTGAACGGCGCATGGGCATATTCATAGGCCTGAATGGCGGTGAAACTCATGCCCAGAAGCACGGTCAGGATCAGGCCCTGCACAGCGCCCTTCTTGTCGCCGGTCTGAATGGCGTGATGCGCCCAGGTCACCGTGGTGCCCGAGGTCAAAAGGATAAGGGTGTTCAGCAGCGGGAAATGCCACGGATCAAGCGTGGTGATGCCCGCCGGCGGCCAGGCCGAGACGCCGACATCGTTATGGAAGATGGCGGTGTTGAAATAGGCCCAGAACCAGGCAACGAAGAACATCACTTCGGAGGCGATGAACAACAGCATGCCGTAGCGCAGATGCAGCTTCACCACCGGCGTGTGGTTGCCTTTGACCACCGATTCCTGGACGACGTCGCGCCACCAACCCGCCATGGTGTAAAGCACCAGCGCCAGGCCGACGAGGAATATCCAAGGCTGGCCGTTCACCGGCAGGCCCCAGAAGCCGGTATAGTCCTTGTTCATCCAGAACACGGCGCCGCTCAGCATGGTGAAGGCGCCGATCGAACCCACCAGCGGCCAGGGGCTGGGGTCCACCAGATGATAATCGTGCTTCACATCGCTGCTCATAGGACTAGCCCCTCTAGTGGCCGGAATGTTCGTGCCATTGCACGATGGACATCAGGTAAAACAACACGGCGAGAGCACCGAGCGCGAGACCCAGTGCGATATTGCGTTTGCGGCGCGCACGGTCTGCATCGTCATCCCTCACGTCAGCGCCAAAGCGGGCAACCCAGCCAGCTTTTCCACGATCAGGGCGGCAAACAGCGCCGTCATATAAAGAAGCGACACCCCGAACAGCCGGTGCGCCGCCGGTTCTTTGTTTTCATCGCGCTCGCGATAGGTGGCGATGGCTTCCCACAGGAACCACAACCCGATGCCGGCTGACGCCGCCAAATAAACCATGCCGCCGATATGCAGGAAGGCGGGCAGCACGCCCAGCGGCACCAGCACCAACGTGTAAAGCAGAATCTGGAAACGGGTGTGCGGCTTGCCGCTCACCACCGGCAGCATGGGCACGCCGGCGCGGGCATAATCCTCGCTGCGCCACAAGGACAAGGCCCAGAAATGCGGCGGCGTCCACATGAAGATGATCGCCACCAGCAGCAGCGGGGCCAGGCTAAGATCGCCGGTCACCGACGCCCAGCCGATAGCCGGAGGCAATGCACCAGAGAGCCCGCCGATCACAATGTTCTGCGGCGTGCGGCGCTTGAGCCAGAGGGTATAGACCACGACATAAAAGAAGATGGTGAAAGCCAGCAGCCCCGCCGCCAGGAAGTTCACGAACAGGCCCATGACGGCCACCGACGCCACCGACAAGGTCCAGCCGAAGGCCAACGCATCATCGCGCCCGACATAACCCATGGGAATGGGCCGGGTGGCGGTGCGGGTCATCAACCGGTCGATATCGCTGTCATAGGCCATGTTGAGACAGCCTGACGCGCCCGCCGCCACCGCGATGCAGAGCAAGGCGGTGAAGGCGCGGAGCGGATGGATATCTCCCGGCGCCGCCACAATCCCGGCCAGCCCCGTGAAGATCACCAGCGACATCACGCGCGGCTTCAGCAGCGCGATAAAATCGCCGACCGTCGTGACACGGGGATAGGCCAAAGAATGTGTCGTGGAAAGTGACATCGATTACTTGATCCAGTTATTTAATTCTGGGCAACTCGTTGAACTGGTGGAAGGGCGGCGGCGACGGCAAGGTCCATTCCAGGGTGGTGGCGCCCACGCCCCAGGGATTGTCCGCGGCCTTGCGCTTGCGGGCAAAAGCTTCCGCAATCATCGTCAGGAATACCAGCACGCCGAAGCCGGCAATGAAGGCGCCGATCGAGGCCAGATAGTTCCAGCCGGCATAAGCATCCGGATAGTCGGCATAGCGGCGCGGCATGCCGGCCAGCCCCAGGAAATGCATGGGGAAGAAGGCCAGGTTCACGCCGACAAAAGTGATCCAGAAGTGCAGCTTGCCCAGCGCCTCATTGTACATATAGCCGGTGAACTTCGGGAACCAGAAGTAGAAGCCCGCGAAGATGGCGAACACCGCACCCAGGCTCAGCACATAGTGGAAATGGGCCACGACATAATAAGTGTCCTGAAGCACCACATCGACGCCGGCGTTGGCCAGGACCACGCCGGTGACGCCGCCCACGGTGAAGAGGAAGACGAACCCGATCGCCCACAGCATGGGAGTTTTGAACTCGATGGAGCCGCCCCACATGGTGGCGATCCAGCTGAACACCTTGATGCCGGTGGGCACCGCGATGACCATGGTGGCGAAGACGAAATAGGCCTTGGTGTCGACCGACAGCCCCACCGTGTACATGTGGTGCGCCCAGACCAGGAAGCCGATGAAGCCGATGGCGACCATGGCGTAAGCCATGCCCAGATAGCCGAAGATCGGACGCTTGGAGAAGGTGCCGATGATGTGGCTGATCATGCCGAAGCCCGGCAAAATCAGAATGTAGACTTCCGGATGACCGAAGAACCAGAACAGGTGCTGGTAGAGGATCGGGTCACCTCCGCCCGCCGCATTGAAGAACGACGTACCGAAATGGCGGTCGGTCAACAACATGGTGATGGCGCCGGCCAGAACCGGCAGCGACAACAAGAGCAGGAACACGGTCACCAGGATTGACCACACAAACAGCGGCATCTTGTGCAGGGTCATGCCCGGCGCGCGCATATTGAAGATGGTGGTGATGAAGTTGATAGCGCCCAGGATCGACGAGGCGCCCGCGATGTGCAGCGAGAAGATGGCGAAGTCCATCGCCGGTCCCGGCGAATAGGTGCTGGAAAGCGGCGCATACAGCGTCCAACCGCCGCCCACGCCCATGCCTGCGCTATCGCCTTCCACGAACATGGATAGGACCAGGAAGGCGAAGCTGAAGGGCAACAGCCAGAAGGAGATATTGTTCATGCGCGGGAAGGCCATGTCCGGCGCCCCGATCATCAGAGGCACCAGCCAGTTGCCGAAACCGCCGATCATGGCGGGCATGATCATGAAGAACACCATCACCAACCCATGGCCGGTGACGAAGACGTTGAAAGTGTGCGGTTCCTTGAAGATCTGCAGGCCCGGATACATCAGCTCGGCCCGCATCATCATGGAGAAGAAGCCGCCGATGCAGCCTGCCACCACCGCAAAGATCAGGTACATCGTGCCGATGTCCTTGTGGTTGGTGGAATAGACGTAGCGCCGCCAGCCGGTGGGATGGTGGGCATGGTCCCCGCCGTGATGAGAGTCTTCGTGATGGGCGTCGAAGGTGGTGGTCATGGCGCTATTTCCTATTTCGACGCGACGCGGGTGGCGTCGTTCTCAATCGCGGCGAACTTTTTCTTGGAGTCGGCCAGCCAGGCATTGTAGTCGGCCTCGCTCACCACATGCAGTTCGATGGGCATGTAGGCGTGGCGGGCGCCGCACAGTTCCGAGCATTGGCCGTAGAACACGCCGGTCTGGGTGGGCTTGAACCAGGTGTGGTTGGTGCGGCCCGGCACGGCGTCCATCTTCACGCCCATCTGGGGCATCGCCCAGCTGTGAATCACATCAGCGCCGACCGTGTCGATCTCGATCACCTTATTGACCGGGACATAGACCGGGTTGTCCACGCCGAGCAGACGGGGCTTGTCAGCCTTCTTGGCATCGGCATCGGAGAGGCCGAGCGAGTCATAGGTGAAACCCGCGGCGGAACCGGGATATTCGTAAGACCAGAACCACTGCTTGCCGATCGCCTTGATGGTCACGTCGGGCTTGGGGATCACCGCTTCGAAATACAGCAGCCGGAAGGACGGCACGGCGATGAACACCAGGATGATCACCGGGATCAGGGTCCAGGCCACTTCCAGCAGCGTGTTGTGATGCACCTTGGAGGGCACGGCATTGGCGCCGGCGCGATACTTGACGACGATCCACACCAGAAGCGCCAGCACGAACAGGCAGACAGCCACGATGATGTAGAACAGCAGGCGGTGGAAATCCTCAATCTGCTCCATCACCGGCGAGGCGGCGGCCTGGAATCCCGTCTGGTAATCCACCGGCAGGGCGGCCGCTGGCAGGCTTGAACTGGCCAGAAGGGCGGCCACTGCCGCACCGATGCCGGATTTCCGCAAAAACATGCTCGCGACCTCGCAAAAGTCAGGGCGGTAGAATCCCCGCCCTTTTTCAGATTCTTGGCGGCGATTTAGAGGGGTTAAGCCCTTAAAGTCATTGCGACCTTATGGCACGGCCGCAGCTGGCCAAGTGGGCGAAATGGCACCCCCTGCACCGGGGTTGCCCTTTGAAGCCCTGTGGAACCGGGCACCGGCTTGTCCTGAAGCCCTAATCACCCGATATCTAGGGACCAAACACAGGCGGTACGGGGCTTTTTGCCGCGCATTTCGGAGACAGACATGGCTGACCACGATCTTTTCTTTTCCCGCACCGGCATGGACCGGGCCCGGGTGCAGCAAACTGTGGATCAGGCGCTGAAAGGTTCAGATGACGGGGAATTGTACCTGGAATACAGCCAATCCGAATCGTTCAGCTTTGACGATAACCGGCTGAAAGCCGCCACTTTTGACACCAGCCAGGGCTTTGGCTTGCGCGCCGTGGCGGGCGAAGCCACCGGCTATGCCCATGCATCCGAAATCTCCGAAGACGCCATCGCCCGCGCCGCCAACACGGTACGGGCTGTAAGTCACGGCTATTCCGGGGTTGCGGCGGGCGCTCCGCCCAGGAGCAACGTCAAGCTCTATACCGACATCGATCCGCTCCAGACCGCGGGCTTTGAGAAGAAGGTCAAGCTGCTGGAAGAGATGAACGCATATGCGCGTGGCCTGGACAGCCGCGTGCGCCAAGTCTCCGCCAGCCTGTCGGGCGAATGGCAGCGTATCGAGATCCTGCGCGCAGGCGGCGAGCATTATTCCGATATCCGGCCTCTGGTCCGGCTGAATGTCTCGGTGATTGTGGAAGAGAATGGCCGCCAGGAAAGCGGCGTGTTCGGCGGCGGCGGCCGCAGCGGCTACGAAACTTATCTCGACCCGTCCTATTGGCAGGGCGCTATCGATGAAGCGCTGCGCCAGGCTTTGGTCAATCTCACTTCTATTCCAGCGCCCGCCGGCGAAATGACGGTGGTGCTGGGGCCGGGTTGGCCCGGCATCCTGCTGCATGAAGCCATCGGTCATGGGCTGGAAGGCGATTTCAACCGCAAGAAAACTTCCGCCTTTGCCGGACTGCTGGGGGAACGCGTCGCGGCGCCGGGCGTCACCGTGGTGGATGACGGCACCCTGGACGGGCGGCGCGGTTCGCTGTCCATCGATGATGAAGGCACGCCGACCAACCGCACGGTGCTGATCGAGGACGGCATTCTCAAAGGCTATATGCAGGACCGGCAGAATGCCCGGCTGATGGGCGTGGCGCCCACCGGCAATGGCAGGCGGCAATCCTATGCCGCGCCGGTGATGCCGCGCATGACCAACACTTACATGCTGGGTGGCGACAAAGACCCGAAGGAAATTCTCGCCAGTGTAAAAAAGGGAATCTATGCCCGCAATTTCGGCGGCGGCCAGGTCGACATCACCAATGGCAAGTTCGTGTTTTCCTGCACCGAGGCTTACTTGGTTGAAGACGGCAAAGTGGGCGCGGCGATCAAAGGTGCGACCTTGATCGGATCGGGTCCGGAATCCCTGACGCGAGTCTCCATGATCGGCAACGACATGAAGCTGGACACCGGCGTCGGCACCTGCGGCAAGAACGGCCAAAGCGTGCCGGTCGGCGTAGGCCAGCCGACCTTGCGGCTGGATGGGTTAACGGTTGGCGGGACTGCTGCGGCGGCGTGATTTCACGCAACCGGGGGGCGAGCGTGGCGAAATACTGGTTCCGGCAGAAAAAATTCGGCTATGGCGCGACGCCCAGCACCTGGCAGGGCTGGGTGGTGATGATTGCGAGCGCTTTGGCCGTTTTTGGGGTGATCCTGTCGGGACCGGCGATCCGCGACAATCTCCTGCGTGCGGTCTGGATCGGCCTTGGCCTTCTGGTCACCGTTCTTGTCACGGTGGGGATCACCTACCGCAAAACCGAAGGCGGCTGGCGCTGGCGCAATGGCAAAGACGATTGAACTGATCTTCAAAATCGTGCCGCGCGCGGAATGGGAATCCGAAAGCGGCGACTATCATGGCTCGTCACATGACAAGGCCGACGGCTTTCTGCATTTCTCGACCGGCCCGCAACTGCCCGAGACCCTGCGGCGCTATTATGCCGGCCAAGATGATCTGATGCTGGTGGCGGTCGATCCCAGGGCGCTGGGCGCGGCATTGAAATGGGAATATTCGGGGTCGCGCGGCGAGGATTTTCCGCATCTCTATGCGCCGCTATCACCCGATGCGATCAAGTGGGCGCGGCCGATTGCGAGGGGTGCGGACGGCGAGTTTGTGCTGCCGGACTCGCTCTAAAAACAATTGTCATGCCCACTTTCGCGGGCATGACAAGAAAGATTTACCTCGTCTGATACGTCTTCGAAAACCCATTCCTATCATTGGTCATGGTGATCTTGCCGTCGGCCGTGATCTCGGCGTGGATGGCGTAGCCCTGGTCCGGCGGGACGGTGAACATCTGCTTGGCATGTTCCGCCACGGCGCCGGCCGGCGGATTGAGATTGGCGACCATGTTTTTGTCGCTCGCGCCCCAGGCGGGATGAGCGAAGCTTTCATGGGTCTGCCAGAAACCCATCAGGCCAGGCGACGCCTTGATCAGCTTGATCGGGTCTTCGTCACCGCCCTTTTTGCCGCTCATGCCCATCAGGGCGAGATCGGGATGCATGTCGGCGATGGAGGCCGGGTTGCTGGAGATATTGGAGCCGTGCTGGGTGACAATCAGCAAATTCACATGCCCCAGCTTGCCCACCGGACAAGACAGTTCGCGCTCTTTCTTCCATGACAGGTCGCCGAACATGGCGATCTTCACCTTGCCGAAAGTCAGCATCGAGGCCACCGAGCGAGTATTCTCCTCGCCGCCATCGGGTTTTTCGCTTTTGCTTTCCGCCGTGTTGCAGGCGGCGATCGGCTGACCGGCGCCGGGCAACGGCTTGGACATGGTCACGCCGTCGCTGGAAACGATGGTATCGGTCATGGAGCCGATCTGGATCACCTGCCCCGGCTTGGCGACGATGTGCTTGTGGCCTTTGATGATCTCCAGATATTTGGGATAGAGCTGGTCGGGCATTCCGCCGGCGAGGTCCGGCGGAATCTGCTCGCCCGGCTTGAGATGCTCGGCATTGGGACCATGGTCAATGAAGGTGTCGACCGGGATGCGCTTCACCAACTCCATCGCGCCGCCGACATGGTCCATGTGATAGTGGGTGATGATCAGATAATCGATCTTCGACAGGCCCAGTTTCTTGGCCGCGGCGGCGATGCGGTCGGCGCTGTTCTTGGCGCCGTCGGGCGACGCGAGAAGCCCGGCGCCGCTGGGCCAGCCGGTATCGATCAGGAGCGATTTGCCCTCCGGGGTGACAAACAAGGTGCCGCCGCCGCCTTCGACATCGATGGACACGACTTTCAGCGTGCCTTGTTGGGCCAGCGCGGGAACAGTCAGCGCCGAGGTCAGCAGCGCCGCGGCCAGAAATCTACGCATCAATTCAGCCCCCATAGGTCTTGTTGTAGCCATTACGTTCATTGATCACCGTCACCTTGCCGTCCTTCTGGATGCGCAACCGCAAGGCATAGGCCTTGTCCTTGCTCTGGTCGGTGCCGGGATTGGCGATCATCTCGGCCGGCACATTCACATCCGGCGCCACCGTGGTGGCGTGAAGCTGCCACATGCCTTGGAAGCGCGGGCTGTCCTTGATGGTCTTCATGCGCACCGCATCGGCGCCCTTGCGCGGCGAGTTGCCCATGATGGTCACAATGGGCGCCAGCGCGTTCACGGCCGCCGGGCTACCCGACAGGTTGGTGCCGTGATGGGTGGCGAGATAGACATCCACCTTGCCGATCTTGTCGATGGGACAGAACAGCTCTTTCTCCATGTCCCAGGTGAGATCGCCGAACACAGTGATCTTGGTCTTGCCATAGGTAATCAGTGAGGCGGTGGAGCGGGCATTTTCCTCGCCGCCATTGCTGGCCATGCTTTCCATTCCGGCACAGGAAGGGTTGTTCTCACCCGCGCCCGGCAGCGGCTTGGCGATCGGTTTGCCGTCGGCCATCACAATGGTCACCGTCATGCTGCCGATGTGAAACACATCGCCCGGCTTGGCCACGATGTGCTTATGCTTGCCGATCAGCTGGACATAGTGGTTATAGCCATAGGCGGTGGAACCCGGCGGCGGGTTCTTCATATCGATCTGCGGCGCCGTGGGATTGGGAGACGCCGTGGTCTCCCGGTTCTCGCCATGATCGATATAGGTGTCGATCGGCATGCGGGCGAGGAAGCCTTCCAGCCCGCCAATATGGTCGCCGTGATAGTGGGTGGTGATCAGATAATCGATCTTCTTCACCCCCAAGGCGCGGGCCGCCGCCTCGATGCGGGCGGAACTGGGATTGTCGCCGGTGATGCGGCTTTGTTCCGGATTGCCGGTATCGACCAGCAGCGTCTTGCCTTCCGGGGTGACGAACAGGGTGCCGCCGCCGCCTTCCACGTCGACCGACACCATCTGCAGGGCATCGTCCTTGGCCATGGCCGGACAGGCGGCCCATGGCAGGGCAACCACAGCGGACATCAAAAGGAATTTCGAACGATGCATCAGCGCCTCCCAAAAATTTTCGGCGACACTAGAGCTTTTGGGGAGCAACCGCTAGGCTTGGGCCATGATCCCGATCACTGGAAAAGCACACAATTTGGGTGATGGATTTTTCGTCACCCGGCTGTTGCCGCAGAGTGCGCGGCGCAGCATCGGCCCGTTCGTATTCTTTGACTATTTCGGGCCGGTGGATTTTGCCCCCGGCAAGGGTATCGACGTGCGCCCCCATCCCCATATCGGCCTTGCCACCGTCACCTACCTGTTCGAAGGCTCGCAGATGCATCGCGACACTCTGGGCTCGGTGCAGGAAATCAAGCCCGGCGATGTCAACTGGATGACGGCGGGACGCGGCATCGCCCATAGCGAGCGCACCGGCGATGCGGTGCGCGCCGCGGGCCATCGCCTGCATGGTATTCAGAGCTGGGTGGGGTTGCCCCAAACCGACGAAGAAGCGCCGCCGGAATTTCATCATGTCGGCGTGGAAGATCTTCCCGAGCATGAAGACAAAGGCGTCACCCTGCGCCTGATCGCGGGGACCGCCTTCGGTCTTACCTCACCGGTCAGGACCTTTTCGCCCATCTTTTATGCCGATGCGCGTTTTTCTCCCGGCGGTGCATTGCATTACACCTCCGAACATGAAGAGCGGGCGTTTTTGGTCATCGAAGGCGAAGTCCAGACCGGCCCCACCGAAGTGCATGGCCCCGGCGCTTTTATGGCGCTGGAAAAAGGCGAAGAGGTCACGCTCTACGCCAATGCGCCCGCGCGGGTGATGCTGTTGGGCGGTGCGCCGCTGGACGGTGAGCGCCATATCTGGTGGAATTTCGTCTCTTCTTCCAAAGATCGTATTGAACGCGCCAAGCAGGAGTGGAAGGACGGCAAGTTCGGCCTGATCCCCGGCGACGACAAGGAATTCATCCCGCTTCCCGAACCGAAATAGGATTTTTTCAGATGAAATTTAATCGACTCGGCCAAACCGGCCTGTTCGTTTCCGAATTGTGCATGGGCACCTGGAGTTTTTCCGGCCGCAATTATTTCGGCGGCGCCATCGGCACCCTCAGTCAGAAAGACGCCACCAGTTTCATCGGCCGGGCGTTGGAAGCCAAGATCAATTTCATCGACACCGCCAATGTCTATTCCTTTGGCGATTCCGAGCTGATGACCGGACAGGCGCTGAAGGATATCGGCGTCAAGCGCAGCGATGTGGTGCTGGCCACCAAAGTATTCGGCCGCATGAGCCCTTCACCCAACGATATCGGCGCCAGCCGCGGCCACATCATGGACAGTGTCAGCCTCAGTTTGGAGCGGCTGCAGACCGATCACATCGATCTCTATCAAATCCATCATTCCGACCCCATCACGCCACTGGAAGAGACCATGCGGGCGCTGGACGATTTGGTGCGTCAAGGCCTGGTGCGTTACATCGGCGTCTCCAACTGGGAAGCCTGGAAGATGATGAAGGCGAACGGCATCGCCGAACATCTTGGCCTCACCCGCATCGTCACCAACCAGGTTTATTATTCCCTGGCGGGCCGCGATATCGAGCAGGAAATGGTGCCGGTGATGGCCGACCAGAATATCGGCTGCCTGGTGTGGAGTCCCTTAGCGGGGGGGTACATGGCCGGCAAGTACACGCCAGGCGAAGGCATCAAGGTTGAGCCGGGCCGCCGCGCCCAGTTCGACTTCCCGCCCATCGACAAAGATAAGGCGGACAGAATAGTGGTCGCCATGCGCGAGATCGCCAAAAAGCAGGACGTCTCGGTGGCCACGGTGGGATTGAGCTGGGTACGGCAGAAGCCGTTCATCACCTCCACCATTATCGGCGCCACGACCATGGAACAGCTCAATGACAATATCGCCTCGGTGAATTTCACCTTGCCAGCGGAAGATGTGGCGCGACTGGATGAACTCAGCGCCGACCGCACCCAATATCCTTATTGGATGATCAGCCGCAACAACACCACCCGCATTCCCACCGACAAGCCGCTCACCTTGGGCGCAATTCCCAAAAATTGATCAGAGCGCGCCGGTCATTCGTTCACGTCGTAATATTTGGGAAAGAAATCGCGCGTCGGTTTGATTTCCGGCAGCACGTAAACAATGCCCTTGGTGCCCTTGAAGGTGGGCAGCACGGTCCGATCGAAGAAGTCGACGGGAACATTGATGCAGCCAAAGGAAATGCGGTTGTCGAGCGGGGTCGGCGACGCCAGGCGCTGCGCGCGCTGGTCCTGCGGCCTGCCCTTCACAACCCGGTGCAGGGAGACGTTGTTTTTATAATCCACCCAAAGAAAGTTTGGCTTGCCCGGGTCATGATCCAGATAGCCAACGAAACGGCCCGCCGGCGTTGTGCGGTCCTTGGGCGGTATGGCTGATAGGGGCTTATTCCCGACTCCAGGGGCGGAATCATCGCCCACAGCCAAGCCAAGAAGCGCCGGGGCTGTGCCAAGGATCTGCCCCTGGCGGTCGAAGACAAAGACTTCAGCGTCCTTCTTGTCGACAATGACAAAGGGCAAGCTGCCATTGTCCGCCGAAGCAATGACCCAGTCTGCCATTCGCCGCACGCTGATGGGCGCGGAGCCCCCTCGGAAGTTTGCGTGTGCGGCGCGGGGCGGCGATTGCTGCGCTTCTGCCCGAGCGCAAGCAAGCGTGATAATCACCAAACCTGAAAAGAGACATCTGATCATTGCCGTCAGAAGTGTCCAACACGGGCGAAACCCGCAATTGGACCAATGCCCAATCGGTTTGATGCCAGGCGCTTCAGACGCCGGTCAGAGGAAATTATATTCTTTGAATAACGGACTGAGGTCTTTGCCCCACACGCTGGGAGCGTCGGCGAAAGCCGGAGCGACCAATCAAAGAAAGTTATACTCTTTGAATAACGGACTGAGGTCTTTGCCCCACACGCCGGGAGCGTCGGCGAAAGCCGGAGCGACCATAAAAAATCAAAGAAAGTTATATTCTTTGAATAACGGACTGAGGTCTTTGCCCCACGCGCCGTAATAGTTCTTCAGCATTTCCTCGGCGCGGGTATAGCCGCGCGACACCAATTCCCGCAAAGGATTGAGGAAGCCGTCTTCGCTCGAGCCGGCGCTGTCCAGTTCGGCACGCCGCTTCAACCCGGCCGCGGAAATTTCCAGCATGCGATGCGCCAGTTCATGCACCGTGGTGCTCCGGAACGGGGTCTTGAACGCCTGCTTGCCCACGCCGTCGCGCAAGGCCTGGCGTTCTTCCGCCGTCCAATCCTTGACCAGGTCCCAAGCCGCATCCAGCGCCTGGCTGTCATAGAGAATACCGACCCACAGCGCCGGCATGCCGCAGATGCGCCGCCACTGCCCGCCATCGGTGCCGCGCATTTCCAGGAAGCTCTTAAGCCGCACTTCCGGGAAAATGGTTGTCAGATGGTCGGCCCAGTCGCTCATCATCGGTGTGACATGCGCAACTTCGGGAATTTCGCGGGCCAGAAATTTGCGGAAACTTTTGCCCGCCATGTCAATATATTTGCCGTCGCGGTAAAGAAAATACATCGGCACATCCAGGGCGTAATCGACATAACGCTCGAACGACATACCGTCCTCGAACACCCAAGTCAGCATGCCGGCACGGTCATTGTCGACATCGGTCCACACTTGCGCGCGGTATGACAGAAATCCGCTGGGCTTGCCTTCGCGGAACGGCGAATTGGCGAACAAAGCGGTGGTGATGGGCTGCAACGCCAGGCCGACGCGGAATTTCTTCACCATGTCGGCTTCGGATTCGAAATCCAAATTCACCTGCACGGTACAGGTGCGGAACATCATGTCCAAGCCATAGCCGCCGACCTTGGGCATATATTCGCGCATGATCTTGTAGCGGCCCTTGGGCATCACAGGCGTCTCGGCCAAAGTCCAGTTGGGCGCGAAACCAAAGCCCAGCACGCCGGCCCCAATCTCATTGGCTATGGTGCGGGTCTGCTCCAGATGGGTGTTCACCTCGGTGCAGGTTTCATGGACCGTGCGAACGGCTGCGCCGGACAGTTCGAACTGGCCGCCCGGCTCCAGGCTTAGCGAAGCGCCGTTTTGGGAGAGGCCGATGATGTGCTCGCCTTCCCGCACCGGCTGCCAGCCGAAGCGCTGCATGCCTTCCAGCAGCTGGCGGATGCCGGGTTTGGTGTCATAGGCCACTGGCTTATGGGTTTTGAGGTCGTAGACGAATTTTTCGTGCTCGGTGCCGATGCGCCACTGCTCCTTCGGGCGGCAGCCTTTGGACAATTGGCGAACTAGGTCGTCGCGGCTTTGAATCGGGCCGCTGGCGGACTGCGGAATAGACATTGAGACACCCTTCGCTTGGCTACTTAAGGAGCGGCCAAGGCAGGCGCAAGGTCATTATTTTCGTGTTGACTTAATTAAGTATATACGCAAATAATAACCCATGCCCATGTTGCAGGCCTCTTCGTCTTTAGCCGCCCTGGCGGACCCCACCCGCCAGCGCATCGTCGTCCTGCTGGCAAACGGGGCATTGTCTTCGGGCGAGATCGCCGACCGCTTCGATCTGTCGCCGCCCGCCATTTCCCAACATCTCAAGACCTTGAAGGCGGTCCATCTGGTTTCGGTGAGGACCGACAAGCAAAAGCGCATCTACAGCCTGGACCCGAAAGGCGTGCAGGAGGTTTCCGATTGGGTGGCCCGCGTGCAGGCCTTCTGGAACCCCAGACTGGATGCGCTGGAAGCCGCCCTTAAAAAGGATGCCAAATGAAAAGGGAACAAGGCGAAGTTATTCCCGAAAGCGCGGTGCGTTTTGTCCGCGAACTGGATGCCCGGTGCGAAAAAGTCTGGAGCTTTCTCACCGATAGCGCGCGCCTCCCGGAATGGTATGGCGATGGCGTGATCGAGCCGCGCGAAGGCGGCGCGGTCAGCCTGATGGCCGGCCATATCCGCGGCGTGGTCACCGGCTGGCGGCCGGAAAAATTCCTGGCTTACACCTGGAACGTGTTTCAGCCTGGCGAAGACGTGTCGGCCTGGCCCATCAGCTATCTGGAACTGGCGCTGGAAGAGATTGGCGATGGAACAAAGCTCACCCTCACGCATCGTCCCATCCCGCAAGAGATGCAAAAGCTCACCATGATCGGCTGGCACACCATGCTCGACATGATCGAGGCAGGGTTGAAAGGCCAATTCCCGCCACGCACCGTGGTGATGCCGCGCAATGCGGAAATCTATGGCGTCGAACTCAACGCTCTCAAAAAGGCAAAGTGATGGACAATTACGCGACCAACTATGGAATCCTGGCCGACGAACATACCGTGCAATTCGTGCGCATCCTGCCCGGTCCGATCGAACGCATCTGGCCGTATTTATGGGACGGCAAAAAGCGCGGCGAATGGTTCGCCTCCGGTGACATGCCCACCAAGCCAGGCGAAAGCTTTGAGATGCATTTCAAGCACAGCACCCTGTCGCCCCATCAGGCACCGCCACCGCCACAGTTCATCGAAATGGACAAGACGGGTCATCATTCCCGCAACATCCTGCTGGCCTATGAGCCGCCGCGCCGGCTGGTCTTCACTTTCGGGGACGAAAAAGGTGTCGCTTCGGAAGTGGAATTCCGCCTGGATCCGGAAGGCGATCCCAAAGACAATAAAGTGCGCTTCACCCTGACCCATAGCAAGATTCCAGACCGCGCCTTTGCGGTGAATGTCTCCGGTGGCTGGCACGCCCATCTCGCCATCCTGCAAGACAAGGCCGAAGGCAAAGTGCCGCCGGCTTTCTGGGATGTGTGGCGGCAGACGGATGGCGTTTACGAGAAGCACTACTGAAAGTCGCCCGCCACCGACTGCCAGATCGCTAGCGCCGCCAGCGCGGCGGTATCGGCGCGCAGGATGCGCGGGCCCAAGGTCACCGGCGTGACAAAGGGCAGCGCGCGCAGCATCTCCCGCTCGGCGGGATCAAAGCCGCCTTCCGGCCCTGTGAGAATGGCCGCAGACCCGCCTATCCAGCGCGCAGCCTCCGCCAGCGGTTTGGCATCTCCGCCCTCGTCACAAAAGAACAGCCAGCGCTTCTGGGGCCAGGAGGCCAGCAGTTTTTCCAGCGATGTGGCAGCGCGGATTTCCGGCACACTCAGCCGTCCGGACTGCTCCGCCGCCTCGACCGCGTTGGCCGCCATGCGCTCTTGATTGACCCGGCTGACAATGGTGCGGCGGGTAAAGACGGGCTGCAAAACCGACACGCCCAACTCCGCCGCCTTCTGCACCAGATAATCGGACGGGGTCTTTTTCACCGGCGCGAAGGCCAACCAAATGTTCGGCGCCTCAGTCTGTGGCCCTGTCTGTTTCAAGCAGGTGGCGGTGACGCCGCGCTTGCCGGCTTGGGTGATTTCCGCCTGCCATTCGCCATCGCGGCCATTGAACAGCAGCACGCGGTTCCCGGCTTGGGCGCGCAAGACATGCAAGAGATAATGCGTCTGGCCCTCGTCCAGAGCCACCGTCACGTCTTTGCCCAGATCACCGGTCACATAAAGGCGTGTTTTGCCGCCCGCTTCTGTTACGTCCTGTTCTTTTATTTCCTCGGCCATGCCACACTTGAACCTGATGACAGCAAGATCGCAAGCCGCACCCGCCGACGCCATCCCCGCAAGCTGGGTGGAGCATGCGCCTCATTGGCTGCAGCCTTGGGCCCGGCTGGCGCGGCTGGACCGGCCCATCGGCACCTGGCTGTTGTTCTGGCCTTGCGTCTTCGGGTTGATCCTGGGTGCCGCGGGCGATGAGCGCCGCTTCCTGGAATGGCGCGATCTTTATTACCTGCTGCTGTTCGGCATCGGCGCGTTGGTGATGCGCGGCGCCGGCTGCACCTTCAACGACATTGTGGACCGCAAAATCGACGCCCAGGTGGCGCGCACCCGCGCCCGGCCGATCCCTTCCGGCGCCGTCAGCGTCAAAGGCGCGGTGATGTTCCTGATCCTGCAATGCCTGCTTGGTCTGGCCGTGCTGATCCAGTTCAACTGGTTCGCGGTGGCGCTGGGCGCCTCCTCGCTGCTGCTGGTCGCCGCTTATCCCTTCATGAAGCGCATCACCTGGTGGCCGCAGGCCTGGCTGGGCCTGACTTTCAACTGGGGGGCGCTTCTGGGCTTCGCCGCCCAGACCGGACGATTGGATATCGGCGCGGGCATGCTTTATGCGGGCCTGATTTTCTGGACCTTGGGCTATGACACGATTTATGCCCATCAAGATAAGGACGATGACGAGCTGATCGGAGTCAAATCCACGGCCCGGCTGTTCGGCAACGACTCCCGCAAATGGATTCAAGGCTTCTATGCCGTCGCCTTCACGCTGATTTTGGCGGCCGGCTTCACCGAACATACCGGCTGGGCTTTCGCCTTTGTGATGCTGCTGGCCGGCGCGCATCTGGTGTGGCAGGTCAAGACGCTGGATGCGGGCAATCCCGACAATTGCCTGCGCGTTTTCCGCTCCAACCGCGAGACGGGTGCGCTGATCGCCTTGGCATTTCTGGTGGCAAGCTGGTTGGGGTGAGGAACGTCCGCGAAGCGGCAAATCGATCCGTCGCTAGGCCTTGAGCGACAGCGAAAGACGCGTAGCGCGACAATCGATTTGAGTGACGAACGGTCCATAACGACAGTGTATGGACGCGGCTGCGCGAAGCGAAGACGCGAGGCCGGGACGGCCGCATTCGCGGAACTCAAAAAGCCATTTTCCCGGTCAGAATTTCCCAGAACATCTTCCAATCGCCCATGAAACTATAGACCGGTTGCTGGAAGGTGGCGGGCCTGTTCTTCTCAAAAACAAAATGGGCGAACCAGGCGAAGCCATAGCCGCATAATAACCCTGCCAAGATCCACCACAGATCGCCGGTCAGCACCAACAGGACGAGACAGGCCAGGCTGAGGCTTGAACCGATGAAATGCAGCCGCCTTGTGGTGCGGTTGGAATGTTCGCTGAGATAAAAAGGATAGAATTCCGCGAAGCTGGGGTATCGAGGCATGGGAGGCTCCGGTCCATGCGCATCTTGGCCCACGGAACAGAGCTTGCCAATGCGGCCATGGCCGCCCCAAGCTGGCCCGATGAATTCTCTTTCCATTCTTACCCTGCACGGCTTGCTGTTTTTTGTGGGCGCCGAGCTGATCTTTTCCCTCACCCCGGGCCCTACGGTGATGCTGATCAGCGCCTATGGCTTCAAAGGCGGCTTCCGCGATGCCTTGGCGGCCATTGCCGGCACCCAGACCGGCAACACCCTGTGGTACGCGATCTGCGTCACCGGCCTGGGCGCATTGGTGACGGCATCGCCTTTGGTCTTCAACGTCATCAGATTGGCGGGCGCCGCCTATCTGGTGTTTTTGGGCGTGAGCACGCTGTGGAAAAGCTGGCGCGCCGGGACGCAAGAACAAGGCCCCAAGCTGATGGGCAAGCCTTACATCCAGGCCACGCTTACCCAGATGGGCAACCCCAAGGCCATCCTGTTCTTCGGCGCTTTCGTGCCGCAATTCCTCGATACCCACGCGCCTCTCTTGCGGCAATATTTGATCATGTATGCCATCACCTTTGTGGGCGAGAGCATCATCCTGACCGGTTACGGCGCGCTGGCGGCCTGGGGCGGGCGGACAGCGGCCTCGCATCATGCCGTCTGGCGTGAGCGCATCAGCGGGCTGGTGCTGCTCTCGCTGGGCATCGCGGCGGCTTTCGCCGGCACATGAGCCCCCCAAAGTGAGGCCGGAAGATTTCATCACAGCCAATGCCCGGTTGACGCCGCCGCCACTGGTGCCCGAGATCAAACTCTATCTCGCCAGCGAAGTGGTGCCGCTTTGGCGCGCGACGGAAGAGGAATTGGCCGAGATCGGCGTACCGCCGCCTTATTGGGCTTTTGCCTGGGCGGGCGGACAGGCCTTGGCGCGCTATGTGCTGGATCATCCGCAGATCGTACGCGGCAAGCAGGTACTGGATATCGGCGCGGGCTCGGGCCTGGTGGGTCTGGCGGCGGTCAAGGCCGGCGCGGCACATGTGCTGGCCGCCGATATCGACGCTTTTGCCTGCACCGCCATCCGCCTCAATGCGCAAGCCAACGATTTTGCGCTTGCGGTGACCGCTGAGGACAAGATCGGCACAAGCGGCTCTTGGGATGTGATCCTGGTCGGCGATTTGTTTTATGAGCGGCCGCTGGCGGAACGCTTGCTTGCCTGGCTCAAGTCCTTGGGCATTCCCGCGCTGTTGGGCGATCCCGGACGCAACTATTTTCCCAAAAGCGGTGTCGAAAAACTGGCCAGCTACAGCGTGCAGACCACGCGCGATCTGGAGGACCGGGAGATTCGCGAGACCGGTGTTTACCGGCTCAGTCCCGGGGGCTAGGCGAGCGCGAGCCTCTCTGTCACAGTCAAGCTGCTGCGCTGAGGGATCGCTATGCTGTTCGACCGCGTCAAATCGCTGGAGGCCATCCTGGCCACAGCGGAAAAGAAGGGCCTGCACCGTTCGCTGGGACCGTTCCAGCTCACTCTGCTGGGCATCGGCGCGGTGATCGGCACCGGCATTTTCGTGCTGACCGCCGAAGCCGCCCAAAAGGCGGGTCCTTCCATGGTGCTGTCCTTCTGCATCGCCGGCTTTGTCTGCGCCGTCGCGGCGCTGTGCTATTCCGAACTGGCTTCCATGGTGCCGGTCGCCGGCTCCGCCTACACCTATACCTATGGCGTGGTGGGAGAAGTCATGGCCTGGATGGTGGGCTGGGCGCTGGTCCTGGAATACGGGATTGGCGCGAGCGCTGTCGCGGTAGGCTGGTCCAATCATGCGGTCGGCCTGCTGCACGGATTGGGTGTGGATTTCCCCGCCGCGATAAAAAACGCCGACGCCTTGATGGCCAAGACTCAGATGGCCTTCGGCGCGGCACCCACACCAGACCTGCTGACGGCGGCGAATACGGGCGGCTGGATCAATATTCCCGCGGTTGTGATCGCCACCGCGGTGACCTGGCTGCTGGTGATCGGCACCACCGAAAGCGCCCGCGTCAACGCCGTTCTGGTGCTGATCAAAATCTCGGCTCTGACGCTGTTTATCGCCCTGACAATTCCGGTGATGAATGCGGAAAATTTCCAGCCCTTCATGCCGACCGGCGCGGCCGGCACCTTCGGCGCGGCGGCTTCCATTTTCTTTGCCTATGTCGGCTTCGACGCGGTTTCCACCGCGGCCGAGGAAGTTCGCGAGCCCCAGCGCAATGTTCCTATCGGGCTGATCGGCACGCTGTTGATCTGCACGATTTTCTATCTCCTGGTGGCCAGCGGGGCGATCGGCGCGATCGGAGCCCAGCCCCTGATGCAGGCAGGCGTCTCGCTGGCGCCCGGCTCCGCCGAGATTGCCGGCCGCTGCGCGTCCATCGTCGCCTCGGGTGCGCTCGAGCCACTGGTCTGCTCCCGGGAAGCGCTTGTCCATGTCCTGCAGTCCATCGGCTGGCCCGCGCTGGGCAGGCTTGTGGGGCTCGCGGCCGTACTGGCCCTTCCATCGGTTGTGCTGATGATGATGTTCGGGCAAACCCGGGTGTTCTTCACCATGGCCCGGGACGGGTTGTTGCCCGACAAGCTTGCGGCGGTTCATCCCCGTTATAGAACGCCGCATGTCGTGACCATGGTGACGGGCGCCGGCGCCATCATCGCGGCGGCGGTGCTGCCGGTCGGCAGGCTGGCCGATTATTCCAATTCCGGCACGCTGTTTGCGTTCACCATGGTGGCGATCTCGGTGATGGTGCTGCGCCGGACCGATCCGGGCCGCAGGCGCCCGTTCCGCACGCCCGCCGTCTGGATCATCGCGCCGGCCGCCATCGTCGGATGCCTGGTGCTCTATTGTTCGCTACCTCTCACTGCGATCCTGGTTCTGCCGATATGGGGGGGCTTGGGGCTCGTCATCTATTTCCTCTATAGCCGCAAGCACAGTCATGTCGGGCGCGGCATCATAGAAGGCAATGCCGAAGACCAGCCGCCCATTCCCCGCGTGTAAAACCGGGCGGGCCTCGCTAGACTGCCGCATGTCTTACAAGTCTCTTCGCGATTTCCTCACCCGCCTGGAAAAGGACGGCGAACTGGTTCGGGTGAAAGAACCGGTCTCCACCGTGCTGGAGATGACCGAGATTCAAACCCGCCTGATCGCCGAAAGCGGACCGGCGGTACTTTTCGAAAAACCGATCCGGGCCGACGGTACGGCCAGCGACATGCCGGTGCTGGTCAATCTGTTCGGCACCGTCAAGCGCGTCGCCATGGGCGTGACCATGGGCGGAGTGGATCGTACGACCGGAACGGATCTGCGCGAAGTGGGTGAACTGTTGGCCCAGTTGCGTCAGCCCCAGCCGCCGCGCAGTTTCGGCGAAGCCGCTGAACTGCTGCCGCTGGTCAAAACCATCCTGGCGATGAAGCCCAAAACGGTGAGCAAGCCCGCTTGCCAGGAGATTGTGCTTAAGGGCGATCAGATCGATCTGTCCAAACTGCCGGTGCAGACCTGCTGGCCGGGCGAGCCCGCGCCATTGATCACTTGGCCGCTGGTGGTGACCAAAGGGCCCACGGATGCGCGGGAGGACAATTACAATCTGGGCATCTATCGCATGCAGGTTCTGAACAAGAACCAGACCATCATGCGCTGGCTCAAGCATCGCGGCGGGGCGCAGCATCATGCCCGCTGGGGGGCAGAAAAAACCGCGCCCCTGCCCGCCGCGTGCGTGATCGGGGCCGATCCGGGCATCATCCTGGCGGCGGTGACGCCGGTGCCCGAAACCTTGTCGGAATATCAGTTCGCCGGCTTGCTGCGCGGCCAGCGCATGGAATTGGCCGATTGCGTGTCCCAGCCCCTGAAGGTCCCGGCCGAGGCCGAGATCGTAATCGAAGGCACCGTCTCGCTGTCGGATTATCGCGACGAAGGCCCTTATGGCGATCACACCGGCTATTACAATTCGGTGGAGCGGTTCCCTGTCTTCACCGTCACCGCCATCACCATGCGGCGCGATCCTATCTATTTGTCGACTTATACCGCGCGGCCACCGGATGAACCCTCGGTCCTGGGCGAAGCACTGAACGAAGTTTTTGTGCCGCTGATCAAGCAGCAATTTCCCGAGATCATGGATTTCTGGCTGCCGCCGGAAGGCTGTTCCTATCGCATCGCCGTAGTGAGCATGAAGAAAGCCTATCCCGGTCATGCCAAGCGGGTGATGATGGCGGTGTGGTCTTATCTGCGCCAGTTCATGTACACCAAATGGGTGATTGTGGTGGATGACGACATCAATGCCCGCGACTGGAAAGACGTGATGTGGGCGATCTCCACCCGCATGGACCCCGCGCGCGACGTCACCATCATCGAGAACACCCCGATCGATTACCTGGACTTCGCGTCGCCGGAATCCGGCCTGGGTTCCAAGATCGGGCTGGACGCCACCAACAAGCTGCCGCCGGAAACGCGCCGCGAATGGGGCCGGAAGATCGCGATGGACCCGGATATCATTAAAAGAGTGACAGAAAATTGGTCGAATCTCGGGTTGCCCGGCGAAGGCAAGCCCATCTGGAAATAACTGACGACTTGTCAGGGCCACTTATCTAGCGGGCTCGACACGCCAACGCTAATGTTCCCCAAAATCCAGTGGGGGCTGATGATGCGGATTGGCTCGGTTTTCGGGTTGCTGATAGCGGCGATCCTGTTTCAAAACAATGCGGCACCGGCGGCAGATTGCGGGCCACTCACGCAAATCAACAGCGTCGATCTGGTGGCCGGACCTAATCGTGTTTTGGTGCCGGTCTCCATCAACGGTGTCCCCAAACTTTTCCTGTTGGATACCGGCGGCGATGTTTCCCAGATCAGCGGTGAAGTCGCCAAAGAGCTTGGGCTCTCCTTGCGGGATTCCAACATGAAGATGTTGGACATGTATGGCCACGCCTCCGAAAAGATGGTGCGGATAGACAAGTTCACCGTCGGACGGCTGCATGGCGAAGACATCAATATGGCGATCCAGCCCAATCCCGATTTCGGCAAGGGCACCCGCTATGTCGGCCTGTTCGCACCCGATTTGATGGGCCGCTATGACGTCGAGATCGATTTCGGCGCCTATAAGATGAATTATTTTTCGCCAGATCATTGTCCCGGCCATGTTGTCTACTGGCAGCATGCCGCTCTGGCGGTGACGCCCATGACTTTTCACAAACGCCATATCCGCTTGCCAGTTATCGTCGATGGCAAGGAGCTGCGGGCGGAGATCGATACCGGCGCCACCAACACCGTCATGAGGGCGGAGGCCGCAAAGCGCCTGTTCGATATCGTGCCGGAAACGCCGGGCAATGTGGCGCTCAACAGTCAGGGCATGGCGGCGGCCTATGGCCGGGTCTTTTCAACTCTCGATTTCGAGGGTGTGGCGGTCAAGAATCCGCATGTCGTCATCGTCCCCGATTTAATCGGCAAGCTGGATCCCAACAACAGCATGCGGACCGATACCCACACCAAAAGGGTGGATGACATCGAAGACCGGCCCGATTTGCTGATCGGGATGGACGTCCTCAAGAAGCTGCGCCTCTACATCGCCTTTGACGAGAATAAGCTTTACATCAGCGAGGCGTCGACCCCGCCCAAGCCGCCGGAGACACCGCCGGCGACCTTGGTGGCGGCTCCGCAGCAATAGAATAGGCCTTTCCGCCGGGGCCTAGCGGCATATATCTGACAGGTGTAGGTTTTGCGGATGAGCCTGCGCCGTTTCGCCCTGGCCACCTTTTTGCTGACCGCTTCGGCATCTGCCCAGGCTGAGGATTGCGCCCCCGCCAAGCTGCTGGCCACCGTTCCGATGAAGGACGCCGAACCGGACAGCAACATCCGCACCGTTTCGGTGAGCCTGAACGGTGTCACCCAGCAAATGATCCTGGATACCGGCGGCGCTATCACCCAGCTTTCCCGCGCGACGATCGAGGAGTTGAATCTGCCGCATTATAGCAGCAGCGCCGCGGTCTATGACATTAATGGTAGGGTGTCGCGGCGCTTCGCCTTGGTGAAAGACTTGGGTTTTGGCGATCTGCACCGCAATGACGCGGCCCTGATGCTGTGGCCCGATCCCATCCGTCCTTACGCCGGCGAACTGGCCCAGGACCTGCTTCAGTCCTATGACGTGGACGTGGATTTCGCCGCCGGCCAGCTCAAAATGTATGCCAAGGGCGGTGCCAAGAATGGTTATTGTCCCGGCCCTACCGGCTGGATCCCCAGCGCGCGCGCCGAAATGCGCAACAAGGGCTGGCATCTGCACATCCCGGTGACTTTGGACGGCCGCACCTATGACGGCATTTTCGACACCGGCTCGCGCCACACCATCATGCGGCTGCCGGCGGCCAAGCGCGATTTCGGCCTGTATCCGGATTCACCGGGCATGACGCTTTATCCCGCCATCAATGGCGATCCCTTTCTCAACGGCCATCTCCACACCTTCGGAAAATTATCCTTCGGGGGCATAACCTTCGACGCTCCGGAAGTGCTGATCGTTCCCGATGTGATGAACCGCAATGCCGACCGCAGCAAGATCGCCGACAACCCCACCCATCACCACAACGAGAATTTGATCCTGCCGGAACTGTCGCTGGGCATGGATGTGCTCAAGCATTTGCACCTGTTTCTGTCTTTCGGCGAACAGGCGCTTTATGTCGCCCCTGCGGCGGTTTCTGGCACGGTTTCTGGCGCCCCCGCCCATATCTCGACAGTGAAACCCTGAGGCAAAGCTTGACGCCGGCTGCGGGCTGCGGCATCGGGAGAGTATGACCACGTCTTCCGCCCGCGATCCCCAAGCCATCTTGTCCTCCCTGCTCGACGCCGCGCGAAAAGCCGGCGCTGACGCCGCCGACGCGCTGTATGTCGAAGGCTTGTCCTCCAGCGTTTCCTACCGGTTGGGAAAATTGGAGGATGTTGAGCGGGCCGAAAGCTATGACCTGGGCCTGCGGGTTTTCGTGGGTCAGAAGATCGCCTTTGTTTCCTCCACCGATTTCTCCGCCGATGCCCTGTCGGGATTGCCCTCCCGCGCCGTGGCCATGGCGCGGCTGGCGCCAGAAGACAAATTCGCCGGCCTGGCGCCAAAAGACCGGCTGGCGGCCAACCTGCCCGCCCTGGATTTGGAAGATATGTCCGAACCCAGCGCCGATCTGTTGATTGAGCGCGCCCGCGCCGTGGAAGGCGCCGCAATGGCCGTCCCCGGCGTCACCAATTCGGAAGGCGGCGGCGCCTCTTTCTCGCGCAACGCGGTGGCCTTGGCCACTTCGACCGGCTTTTACGGCCGCTATGCCGGCACCAGTCACAGTATCGGCGTGGCGGTGCTGGCGGGCGAAGGCACCGCCATGGAGCGCGACTATGACCATGCCAGCGCACGGCACGCCGGCGATCTGCGCGCCCCTGAGACAATCGGCAAACGCGCCGGCGAAAAAGCCGTCAAACGGCTCAATCCTCGTTCCATGCCCTCACAGGCTTTGCCTGTGGTGTTTCATCCCGATGAAGCGGCGGGATTGCTGGGGCATCTTAGCGGCGCGATTTCCGGTTCGGCCATCGCACGCGGTGTCTCCTTCCTCAAGGATCGCATGGGGCAAAGCGTGTTCGCGCCCGGGATCAATATCATCGACGATCCCCATCGCGTGCGCGGTTTGCGTTCCAAACCCTTTGACGGCGAAGGCGTCGCCAACAGCCGCCGCGCCTTGATCGCCGAGGGCAAATTGACCAGCTGGCTTTTGGACTGCGCCAGCGCCCGCCAGCTGGGGCTTCAAACCACCGGCCATGCCGCGCGCGGCACCGGCGGTCCGCCTTCGCCTTCCGCCACCAATCTCTATCTGGAAGCGGGGAAGCTCAGCGTCAAAGAGCTGATCGCTGATATCAAACAGGGCTTTTATGTCACCGAGCTGATGGGCATGGGCGTGAACGGCGTCACCGGCGACTATAGCCGCGGCGCCGCCGGTTTCTGGATCGAGAATGGTGAGATCGCCTTTCCAGTGTCGGAAGTCACCATCGCGGGAAATCTCAAGGACATGTTCGCCCATCTCACCCCCGCCAACGACTTGGAATTCCGCCATGGCGTCAATGCACCGACCGTGCGCATCGAGGGCATGACCCTTGCCGGAGCCTGACCTCAAGCTTCTGGAAAACGCGGTTCGCGAAGCCGGGACTATCGCGCGCAAATTTTATGGCGGGGATTACAAACGCTGGAACAAGGACGGCGGCAGCCCCGTCACCGAGGCCGATCTGGCGGTCAACAAATATCTCTGCGATGTGCTGACGGCGGCGCGGCCTGCTTACGGCTGGCTGTCGGAAGAAAATCCCGATGACCCCACCCGCCTTTCCAAGCGCGAAGTCTTCATCATCGATCCCATAGACGGCACCATCGCTTTTCTCAAGAACCGTCCCCATTTCACGATTTGCGCCGCAGTGGTGATCGAAGGACGTCCCCGCTGCGGCGTGGTCTATAATCCCATCACGGACGAGCTTTATTCCGCCCAGAGCGGCCATGGCGCTCATCGCAACGGCGCCGCGATCCATGTCGGGCAGCAAACACAATTGGAAGGCTGCGCCATGCTGGGCGACCGCACCGCTTTCACGGGGCCGCCCTGGCCTGCCATGCATGTGCAGAACCGCAATTCCGTCGCCTATCGCCTGGTGCTGGTGGCCGATGGCAGCGCCGATGCCAGTGTCAGCCTCACGCCCAAGCGCGACTGGGACTTGGCCGCGGCCGATGTCATCCTGCGTGAAGCGGGCGGCTTTTTGACCGACGCGCAGGGCGCGCTGTTGATCTACAACCGGCCGGTGACGCGCCAGAGCAGCTTGGTCGCCGCCAATCCCCGGCTGCATCGGGAAATCATCACGCTGCTGAAACATCAGGCCTGATGCCAACGTTTCGAGCAGTCGCTTTCTATTTTGGTCGCGCGTCGCGCTACGCTGCCGCTAACGCCCCCTCCGTGGCTGCGATGCAGCCACTACGGGTTGCCGGTCGCTTCTGCTGCGACAATAAGAGAGCTTAGTCCCGCCACAGCGATGCGCTTCAATGATGCGGCGCAATGAGGGTAACGAGATCATGGCCGACGCCAAACAGCTTTTGCACTTTGTGTTCGGCGGTGAGCTGAACCGCACCGAGGACATTGAATTCAAGGATCTCGGCAAGCTGGATTTTGTCGGCATGTATCCCAACTATGCCGAGGCCGAGAAAGCCTGGCGCGGCAAGGCCCAGGCCACCGTGGACAATGCCCAGATGCGCTATTTCGTGGTCCATATCCACCGGCTGATGGACCCGGATGAAGAGCATCACCACTAACCACTTGGGTTAGAACAGCTTTTTGCCTCGACAGTTTTGCGTGAGGCCCGCCCCCATGCTACACGGGCGGCCATGAGTTCCACGCCTCCGCCCGATCTGACCGGCAAAACCGGGCCGATCATTCGCCGCCTGCTGCGCGACTATGTCCGTGGCCAGTGGGGCCTGTTGCTCTTGGCGATCCTCTGCATGCTTTTGACCAGCGCGGTCAGCGGGCTGGTGCCGCATCTGCTGAACCTGGTGGTCAAGCTGGTCTTCATGCGCCAGCAGGCGGAAATGCTGTTGCCTTTGTCCTTGGCGGTGGTGGGCGTGGTGGCGTTTCGCGCCGTCAGCCAGTTCTTCGGCCGCATGACCTTGGATTCGGTGGGTGAGAAGACGGTCGCGGCCGCTCAACGCGAAATGTTTTCCCGGCTGATCAATCGCGACCTGGCCGATCTCAACGCCGTGCATTCCGGCCAATTCGTTTCCAACTTTCTTTATGACGCCACCTTGATGCGCGACGGTCTGACTCAGGGCATCGCCGCCATCTTCCTGGAGGCGGTGCAGTTGGTGGTCTATCTCGCCTATGTGCTGGTCAGCGACTGGCAATTGGGGCTGTTGGCTTTGATCATCCTGCCCGGCGTGGCCTGGGCGATGGAACGGCTGGGCGGCTCGATGCGCCGCGCGGCCACTCGCGGCATGCGCGAGACCGGCGATCTGTCCGTCGTGTTGTCGGAAGCGATGGATGGGCGAAGGATCATCAAGGCCTATGGTTTGGAAGCGCACAGTATCGCGCGCGTGGATTCACGGCTGCGAACCCGCCTGACCACCTTGTTGAAAGCGGTGCGGCTGCGCGCCGCCGCCGCGCCGGTGACCGATCTGTTTCTGGGCGTGGCCATCGGGCTGGTGCTGTTTGTGGCGGGTTGGCAGAACCTGCACGGCCAGATCACCCTCAATGCCTTTGCCGGCTTCCTGACGGCGCTGATCCTGGCGCAACAGCCCTTGCGCAATCTTTCCCAGCTCTGGCCCACCGCATCCGCCGGTCTGGCGTCGGCCGAGCGCATGTTCGCCGCCATCGACGCCAAGCCCAAAATCGTGGACCGCCCCGGCGCAAGAGCGTTGGTGAAGAATGGCGGCACCGTCAGTTTCCGGGATGTGGGCTTTGCCTATCAGGCCGAAGCCGGCCCGACCTTGGCAGGGGTAAGTTTGGATGTCCCCGCCGGCCAGAAAATCGCCTTGGTGGGACCGTCCGGCGCCGGCAAGAGCACCATCTTCAATCTCCTGCTGCGCTTTTACGACGCTCAGAGCGGTACGATCGTCCTGGACGGCCAAGACATCCAGAGTGTGACCTTGCAAAGCCTGCGTGCGGCCATCGGCGTGGTGACGCAGGAGGCGGTGTTGTTCGACGAAAGCGTCGCCGATAATATCGCGCTGGGAAAACCCGGCGCCTCGCTGGGCGAGATCAAGGCCGCCGCCAAGAATGCGGCGGCGCATGATTTCATCATGGCCATGCCGGAAGGCTATGACACGCGGGTGGGCGAAGGCGGCCTGAAATTGTCGGGCGGTCAGCGCCAGCGCATCGCCATCGCCCGCGCCATGCTGCGCAACGCCCCCATCCTGCTGTTGGACGAAGCCACCAGCGCCCTGGATGCCGAGTCCGAGCGCCAGGTGCAGGAAGCCCTGGCGCGGTTGATGAAAGGCCGCACCACCATTGTGATCGCCCACCGTCTTTCCACCGTGGTGGATGCGGACCGCATTTATGTGCTGGAACGGGGCAAGGTGGTGCAGTCCGGCACGCATACCGAACTGGTGGCCGCGGATGGTCTTTACGCCAACCTCTATCGCCACAATCTGGAAGAGACGCAATGACGGCAGGTTTGGCCGTCTGGCGCCTGTTGACGCGCGTCTTGTCGCCCGCGGCGCCGCTGCTGCTCAAGCAGCGCGCGGCGCGCGGCAAGGAGGATTGGACGCGGTTGAATGAACGTTTGGGCGTCGCCGGGCTGCCGCGGCCGCCCGGACACCTGGTCTGGATTCATGGCGCCAGTGTGGGCGAAAGCCTGTCGGCCTTGCCCTTGATCAAGAAGATTCAAGAATCGGGAAATACCCATGTGCTGGTGACCAGCGGCACCGTCGCCAGCGCCGCGATGATGTGCCAAAGACTGCCCAGCGGCGCCTTTCATCAATTCGTGCCGCTGGACACGCCAGCTGCGGTGACGCGCTTCCTCGATCATTGGCAACCGGATGTAGGGCTGTTTGTGGAATCCGACCTGTGGCCCAATCTGATCCTGATGGCGCACGCCCGCGGCGTGAAGCTGGCGCTGGTCAATGCCCGCATTTCGGCCCGCTCGGCCGAACGCTGGAAATGGGGAAAGAAAAGCGCCGCCACCCTGCTGGGCGCTTTCGACATGGTGCTGGCGCAAGATGAAGAGATCGCGACGCGCTTTGAGAAATTGGGAGCGCGCCCGGTGAAGGTGGTGGGCGGGCTGAAGGCCGACGCGCCGCCTTTGCCGGTGGACGAAGACGCGCTTGCTGCCTTGCGCCAAGCCATAGGCGGGCGGCCCGTGCTGCTGGCGGCCCAGACACATCCCGGCGAAGATGAGACCGTGCTTCCAGCGCATGATCTGCTCAGGACACAATTTCCCGATCTGTTGACCATATTGGTGCCGCGCCATACGGCGCGCGGGCCCGACCTGGAAATGTTGTGCGGCAGTCGCGCTTACAAACGCCGCTCCACCGGCGGTCAGATCACCGGCCAGACCGCCATCTATATCGCCGACACCATGGGCGAGTTGGGCCTGTTCTATCGCCTGGCGCCTTTTTGTTTTCTGGGCGGCACTTTGGTGCCATTGGGGGGACATAATGTGCTCGAGCCTGCGCAATTGCATTGCGCGGTCCTGGCGGGGCCGCACAGCCAAAGCGCGCCGCGCGCCTATGACGCCGTATTGGAAGCGCAGGGGTTTGGCCGTGTCTCCAGCAGCGCCGATATCGCCCGGGAAGCGGCGCGCCTGCTGAACAATTCCACGGCGGCGCGGGCCGCCGGCGATGCGGCGGCGCACGGCGCGGCCAGTCTGGCCGGTGCGGTGGGGCGCACCTTGGATGCCTTGAAGTGCCTGTTCGATGCGCGCGCCTGATTTCTGGCAGACACGTAATGTCCGGGCGCGGCTGCTGGCGCCGCTGGGTGCGCTGTATGGCTTCAGCGTCGCGCTTAAAGCGCGGCTTGCCAATCCGTTCGATCCTGGGATTCCTGTCATCTGTGTCGGCAATCTGACCGCCGGCGGCAGCGGCAAGACCCCTGTCGCGCTCGCCATCGCCGATATGCTGCGCGAAAAAGGCCACAAGCCCTATTTCCTCACCCGCGGTTATGGCGGCCGTGAGCGCGGCCCGGCGCTGGCGTCACGCGGTCATAGCGCCGCGATGATGGGCGACGAAGCCCTGCTCTTGGCCCGCACCGCGCCCACCATTGTGGCGCGCGACCGCGCGGCAGGGGCGCGGCTGGCCAAGGAGAAAGGCGCCACCGTACTGGTGATGGATGACGGCCACCAGAACTTCACCTTGCGCAAGAACCTGTCCCTGGTGGTGGTGGATGCCCAGACCGGATTCGGCAATGGTTTCCAGATTCCCGCCGGGCCCTTGCGCGAACCGGTGACGCAAGGCGTGGCGCGCGCCGATGCGGCCGTGCTGGTTGGCGATGGTGCGCCGGACTTGGCGGGCTTTCGCGGTCCGGTGCTGCATGCACATCTTGTGGCGGATGGCGGCGCTTTGGTGGACAGGCCGGTCTTTGCCTTTGCCGGCATTGGCCGACCGGAGAAGTTCATCGCCTCGCTCGAAGCCTCCGGGGCCAAGGTGATCGGCAGTTGTTTCTTTGCCGACCACCACCCCTATTCAGAGGATGAGATCCTGGAACTCAAGGCGATTGGCGGAGAAGCACTGCTGGTCACCACCGAAAAGGATTTTGTGCGCCTGTCGATCGCCAGCCGCGAGGGCATAAAAGTTCTGAAAGTGTCCGCGCGATTCGATGACGCGGCCGCCATGGAGCGCTTGCTTGACAGCGCCGCACCCAGGCCCTAGCCCAAGCATAATGACAGACGCTTCGCCAACCTCGAGCCTCAGCCTGGGCCAGAAACTGCGCTATGGCGCGGAAGCGGCGGTGTTCTTCGCCTTCATGGCGCTGTTCAAAGTGATCGGGCTGGACAAGGCCTCGCGCCTGGGCGGCTGGATCGGGCGCAATATTTTTCCGCTCCTGCCGCCAGACAGGGTGGCGCGCGCCAATTTGAAACTGGCTTTTCCGCAGATGAGCCAGGACGAACATAATGAGATCCGCCGGGTAATGTGGGACAATCTCGGCCGGGTGGTTGGGGAGTATCCCCATCTGGGACGCTTCTCGCCCAAGGGCGAGGATCCGCGCATCGGCTACACCTTTCCGCCGGGGATGACGCCGGAAGGCCTGATGGACAAACCGTTGTTGTTTCTCTCCGGCCATTTCGCCAATTGGGAGATGATGACGATCCTGGCGCAACAGCTGGGCTTCGAGGCCGCCGCCGTGGTGCGTCCGCCCAACAACCCTTATGTGGCCGAATGGGTGGCGCGCCAGCGCCGCATCAATGGACCCGCGACCCTGATTGCCAAACACAATGCCGTGCGCCCCATCTTAGCCCAGCTTCGCGACAACAAATCGGTTTGCATATTGGTGGACCAGAAGCTGCGCGAAGGCATCGCCGTGCCGTTCTTTGGCCATGACGCCATGACCACCCCGGCGCCGGCGGCGCTGGCGCTCAAGACCGGGGCCCGCGTGGTCATCGCCTCCAACCGGCGGCTGCCAGGCGCGCGCTTCCATGTCACGGTGCAGGATGTGCTGGATTTCACGCCCACTGGCGACGAGGCCAAGGACATCCAGGCCCTTACGGCCCTTATCACGGCTCGCATCGAAGACATCATACGCGAGGACCCCGGCCAATGGCTGTGGATTCACAAGCGCTGGCTGACGGCACGCGATATCGAATTGATGAAGGGTCGCGCATGAGCACGCGGCAATGGATTCTCGATCAGCTGTTCTTCGGCCGCGACCCGCTGAGGGATTTCCCCAAAGAGCGTTTCCCCACCGATCTGCAGGGCTGGCATTCGCAGCATCCCTATCTGGCGCGGGCGATGCAGGAAGCCTCGCCCAGGATCGTGGTGGAAGTGGGCGTTTGGAAAGGCGCGTCCGTCGTCACCATGGCCAAGGAGCTTCAGCGCTTGAATCGGGACGCTGTGGTGATCGCCATCGACACCTGGCTGGGTTCGTCCGAGCATTATCTGTGGGAGAAGTTTGTTCCCGACCTGGATTTTGAGTTCGGCTATCCCCGACTCTATCACAAGTTCGCCGCTAATATTTGCAATGAAGGCTTGCAGGATTATGTCGTGCCCCTGCCGTTGGATTCCATCAACGGCTTTCAGTTGCTGAAAGCCAAGGGCATCCGCCCCGATGTGCTGCATATCGATGCGGGACACGACTATTTGTCGGTGATGGCGGATTTGAAAGCCTGGTGGCCGCAGCTGAACCCCGGCGGTGTGCTGATCGGCGACGACTATTTCAAGAAACCGCTGATCGGCCAGGGCAAATGGCCGGAAGTACGCCAGGCGTTTGATGAATTCTTCGCCGCCACACCGCATACCAAATTCGAAAGCGGCGACGGCAAGTGTTACCTACAAAAATAAAATAGCTCATCAAATCAGACGCGTTGCAACTTTGCTTCGGTAAGAAACTTGTTTTCGAGCGCATTAATCGCGTTCTGTAACCCGTGTAGCGGCGTATTTTTTACTTGATCCACTATTGCGGCAGGCAGTGCGGACCGGAGCAGTTGTTCGATCCCGCTATCCTTCCTCCAGTCTCGATATTGCTGAGACTTATACGAGTTCTGATATAGAAAGGCTAACCGCCCATAGACTGCCCTAATAACAAAAGCAGCCGTCCACAACCGAGGGGAAACAAACGGGCGTTCAAGCTCCATAACAGAGGCTTTCGTTTCTTTTAGCTTTTCGATGATAGCGCGTTCGTTCCGGTAGTTCCTCAAATGTCCAAACGACGCATGCCAACTATCCGTTACGAACGCTTTTTCGATTTCCTCGGGCAGCAATATTGTTTCAACAAAAACTATATCGCCGAATGCCCCGGCCATATTGCGGATCGTTTGCCACAACGTTTCCACTGCAAGCAGCTGGCGCTGGGATGTTATGTCGATGGAAGAATTTGACCCCAAGTTTATCGTGTGCGCATGTACTGTGTGAGCTGCAAGGCCACCCGACTGCCCGACCGTCTTAACTTCTTGCTGAATAAAATTTTTCACGACAGATTCGGTTTTGTCGTCAGGTAACGCCGCAGAAGACTGTTCGTGATTAAACTTCATTTTTTGAAGACGCGTAACCGTATACGCATCTTCATCATCATCTATTACCGTGTGATGATTGGGGCACAAAATTATCAAATTATCGTACGATTGCCGGTCCTCATCACTTTGACCAGAATCGTAACGCGGAGAACCAGGCTTATCGCCTTTAATGTGGCAGATTTCTCCAATAAGAGTTTCACCATAGGTTAGTGACGCAACACAGCGCGGAAATGCGCATCTATCGCTTGATTTTGCGAAAAGACGCTTAACAGTGCTCGCCGAGGGTCTCATCGAAGCGGCTCCGGCTTGGGCTTCCTGGTCGACAATGACGGGTCCAGCCGCACTTCAAACCAGTTCATCGCCCAATGCAGATGCGGACCCGTGGCGCGCCCCGTGGCGCCGATCAAACCGATGCGCTGGCCGCGTTTCACCGCTTCGCCCGCTTTCACCAGTCTTTTGCTTTGATGCAGATAGGCGGTAGAGACACCCTGGCCGTGATCGATCAGAGTCAGCCCGCCATCCAGATAGTAATCGTCGCTGATGCTGACCACGCCGTCGGCGGGAGCGATGATCGGCGTTCCCACCGGCGCGGCCATATCCACGCCATAATGCGGCGTCATCGGCACGCCATTGTCGATGCGCTGGCTGCCGAACACACCGCTCAGAATTCCCGGCGCCGGCCAGTCGAAGCCGGAAAGAAAATCGCTACCCGCGCTGTCGTTCAGCCGCGCCAGATAAATCGTCTCCGCTTCATGGGCGATACGGGCCTGCACTTCCGGCGGCGGCGTCACGGTTTTTTGCGGCAGGCCGTTGACGCGCTGGGTTTCATATTGCCGCGCGCTGGGCGCAAAGCTGCGGCTGTCGCCGCCGCCATCGGGATAGCGCACCGTCACCAGCGCGGCCCTGGTTTGGTCCGGCGCGAATCCGAAAGTGAAACGGCCGTCGGCGGTGACACGCAGCGGCCGGCCATCCAGGGCCACCAGCGAGCCGGGCGGCGCACTGCCGGTGGCCAGGCTTCCCTGGGTCAGCGCGCCGGTGACGGAAAAACGTATTGGCTTTTCTTGCGCATATGCCGGCAAGGCGGCGAAGGATAGCGACGCGCCAAGAAAGAACCGCCGCCGCATCCTAGCCGATCCTATCCGGGAACAAGGCCTTTTTCCTGCGCCCGCGCCGTGGCGATGGTGGGGCTGGCATAGGCTTCCTGCAAATCCACGCTCCAATAACGCAGCGCATCCAGCGGGATATGCACGCCCGTCACGGCGCAGACCACATAGCTGCCCGGAGTGACGATCTCATATTCGCCATCGAGATAGTGAAGCCTGGCTTCACCCTGGTCGCGTTCCATAACATTCATGGGCCTAGTGTATCCGTTTCGATGTCAGAAAAGCGAGCCCTGATCGGTTCCGCGCTTCTTTTTGAGCGGTTTCGGACGGCCATCACCCTCCCCGGCCTGCGCCTTGGCGTCGCCATCGGCAAAAGTCAGGACCAGAGATTCGCCCGCTTTCAGGTCGGCGGCGCGGCGGCGCACCGCGCCATCCTCGCCCTTGACCAGCGCGAAGCCGCGTTCCAGCACCTTGCGGTAGGAAATCAATTCCAGCTCGCGCGCCAACCCCTCCAGGCGCCGCCGCGCCTGTTTCAGCCGCGTGTCCTGGGCGCGGCCGGCGCGCGCCGCCAGCGCGCCCACACGTTCGCCACAGACCGTCATGCGATCCTTGAGCATTCTATGGCGCAATTGTGTCGCCGCCTTGGTGAAAGCGGTCCGGTGAATTTGCAGATTGCGGCTCAGCGACTGCCCTAGCCTTTCGCTTGCCGTGTCCAACCGCTGGCGCGGTGTGGCGAACAGGCTTTCGGCACGCGGCAACACTCGCACCAATTGCGCCAGATGGCGGCGGCGATCCTCCATGCCTTTGCTGAAACAGCGCAAAGTGCGCCGTTCCAAGTCCAAAGTCAGGGCCAACAATTCGGTCCGCACCGGCACCGCCAGTTCGGCAGCAGCGGTGGGCGTCGGCGCCCGCACATCGGCGGCGAAATCGATCAAGGTGGTGTCGGTCTCATGCCCCACCGCCGAAATCAGCGGAATGCGGCTTGCGGCGGCGGCGCGCACCACCGCCTCGTCATTGAAAGCCATCAGGTCTTCCACCGAGCCGCCGCCCCGCGCCACAATGATCAGGTCGGGCCGCGGCTGGAATGTGTTGAAGCCCGTGATCGCGGCGGCGACTTCACCCGCCGCCTTCTCGCCCTGCACCGCCACCGGCCACAGCAACACCCGGCGGGGAAACCGCGCTTCCAGCCGGTGCATGATGTCGCGGATCACCGCGCCGGTGGGCGATGTCACCACGCCGATAATCTCGGGCAGGAACGGCAGTTTCTTCTTGCGCGCCGCATCGAACAGGCCTTCGGCAGCCAGGCGCTTCTTGCGCTCTTCCAGCATCGCCATCAGCGCGCCCAGCCCGGCCAATTCGACCTGCTCGACAATGATTTGATAGCGCGAGCTGCCAGGATAGGTGGAAAGCTTGCCGGTGAGGATCACTTCCATCCCGGCCTCGGGCCGCACCCTCAGCCGCGCCACCGTGCCCCGCCAGATCACGGCATTGAGCACCGCCTTGTCGTCTTTCAGATCGAAATAGACATGGCCGGAGGAATGGAATTTCAGGCCGGAAATCTCGCCCCTGACCCGCACCATCGCGAATTGGTCTTCCACCGCGCGTTTCAGGGCGGCGGACAATTCTGTGACCGAAAATTCCGGCAGATTAGAAAAGGCTGTTTCCGACATGGCGGTATGATACAGGGTGACGGTGAAAAATAGCCAGCAAAGGCATCTATCGTGAAGGTTCTGCTGGTGGGTTCCGGAGGGCGCGAACATGCGCTGGCCTGGGCCTTGTCGAAAAGTCCGCTGCTGACAAAGCTGTACTGCGCCCCCGGCAATGCCGGTATCGCCCAGGTTGCGGAGCGCGTACCGATTGCGGCGACCGATTTTGCCGCCCTGGCCAAATTTGCGCATCAGGCACGAATCGATTTCGCGGTGATCGCCGCCGATGCGCAGCTGGTAGGCGGGTTGTGGGACGTGCTGGAAGCGGCCGGCATCCGCGCTTTGGGTCCCTCCAAGGCCGCCGCCGTGCTGGAAGGCTCCAAAGGCTTTGTCAAGGACCTGTGCCGCGAGACGGGCATTCCCACCGCCGCCTATCAGCGCTTCACATCGCCGGACCCGGCAAAACTCTATGCCGAAGCCATCGGCTATCCTGTGGTGATCAAGGCCGATGGGCTGGCCGCCGGCAAAGGCGTGATCATCGCCGCCGACAAAAACGAAAGCCACAAAGCCATCGACTTTATGTTCGAAGGCGGCTTCGGAGAAAGCGGCCATGCCATTGTGGTGGAAGAATTCATGCAAGGCGAGGAAGCCAGCTTCTTTGCCTTGAGCGACGGGACCCATGTCATTCCACTGGCGGGCGCGCAGGATCACAAGCGCGTCGGCGATGGCGATACGGGTCCCAATACCGGCGGCATGGGCGCCTATTCACCGGCGCCGGTTTTGCCACCCGCGCTGGAACAGGTGGCGATGGAGAAATTCATCAAGCCCACGGTCGCAGCCATGGCGGCGCGCGGCATGCCCTATATGGGCGTGCTCTATCTGGGCCTGATGATCACCAAGGACGGTCCCAAGCTGGTGGAATATAATTGCCGCTTTGGCGATCCTGAATGTCAGGTGCTGATGCCGCGCTTGAAAAGCGATTTGCTGGCGGCGCTATGGTGCGCGCGGGATGGCAAGCTTGCGTCCTTGCAATGGCACGATGACGTGGCGCTGACGGTGGTCATGGCGTCAAAATTCTATCCGGGAAATTATGAAAAAGGCCATGTCATTACCGGCCTGGACGAAGCGGCAAAGTTGCCTGGCGTCACGGTGTTTCATGCCGGCACAGAACAGCGCGGACCGGACATCGTCGCTGTCGGCGGGCGGGTGTTAAATGTCACTGCTCTGGGAAAGGATGTGGCCGAAGCCCAGGCCCGTGCCTATGCCGCCGTGCAAAAAATCCAATGGAATGGGGCTTTTTATCGCAACGACATAGGGTGGCGGGCGTTAAAGCGCTGAAAGGACGCGCTTTAACGCCGCCGGTGCGCGCATCCGCGCGCGGAGGCTGGCGCGCATTGAATCGTTGACAGGAGGCGGCCGAAAAGGCACCCAACAGCCATGCTTTTGTGGGCGGGCTTTGTCTCCATCCTGATCGGGCTTCTGGCGCTGACCATCGACCGCCAGCTCGCTCATTTCATCTATGACCATGTCAGCGCCAAAGTGCATAAGGCGCTGGATTCGATCACCCATTACGCCAAGGCGGGCCACTGGCTGGCGGCCGCCATCCTGGCTTTGATCGTGGCGGCGGGCATGCGCCATTTCGGCGTGCTGGCGGAAGAATCCACCCAGCTGATCAATTACAGCCTGGCCTTCATCGCCAGCCTCACCATGGGCAGCGCCGTGCTGCATGTGATCAAGCTGGTCTTGGGGCGCCGCCGCCCGCGCGACGATATGGAGATGGGGCTGTATGGCTTCCAGCCGCTGGCCTTCAATCTCGATTACAACAGCTTTCCCAGCGGCCACGCTTTGACCATCTGCTGCGTGGCGGTGATCTTCACCAGTGTGTGGCCCGATTGGTGGCCGGTCTGGTTTTCCGTCGCCGCCTTGTTGGGCGTGACGCGCGCACTGCTCACGGCGCATTTTCTCAGTGACGTGCTGATCGGCGGCGGCATCGGCCTGATCGCGGCGCGTGAAGTGCTGCAATTGGGCTTTCCCGGGTTCTCGCCGGGGTGGTTTTGAGCCGTTTACGCTTCCCCATCCTACGCGCGTTGAAGCAACAATAATTTCCTAGTAGATTGCCGTAGGTGCGCCACCGGACGGAACTTTTCCTTCTACAGTTTTGCCTGATCGCCCTCCTAGGCGCACCCGGCCACGCACAGCCCGCCAGACAGCCACGCCAAGAGCCTCCACCTGAAAGTGTTACCGTAACGGGCACTCGATCGGCCGAGGTCATTCAGCATTTTATCGAGACCTTCGCCGCTCCAACCCAGCTGCTCGGCAAAATGTCCCGCTGGGAGACCGGCACCTGCCCGGTCGCGGTGGGGCTTCGCCCGGCTGCTATTCAGTTCATTCTGCAGCGCTTGCGAGATAGGGCAAAGGATGTGGGCGCGCCGGTCAATGACAAACCCAACTGCCGAGCCAATATTGAAATCGTATTCACCACGACGCCGCAGGGATTGCTGGACAATGTTCGCAAAGATCACGAACTCTATCTGGGTTACGCCAGCAGCAGCAGCAAAGCGGACAAGCTGGCAATTGTCACCCATCCCATTCAGGCTTGGTACACCACGGCGAGCGAAGACATTCTCGGAATACCGAAAGTTGACAACCCCCGAACTTATTTAGTTGGCGATAAAACGGACGTCCAGATTGCTCTGGCGATGGGAAGCGTAACCGGCCTACGCAATCGCGACGGTCGCAAAAGTACCCTCTATCACGTCATCATCGCGGTCGACCCGACCAAGTTGCTCGATCACGAAATCGGTGGCATGGCTGATTATATTTCCTTCTTGGCGTTGTCGCAGCCCGCATCCCTTGATCGCTGTCAGGAATTGCCAAGCATCATGAACATGCAAGTGCCTAACTGCGCTGCGATAACCGGAGAGATGACCCAAAATGATCTGGCTTTTCTACGGGGTCTTTACAAGATGCCTCTTGATGGCAATTTCGGCCTGCAGAAAGACGGGATCGGCTATGAGATGAAACGGATGTTGCAAGGCCAATAAAGCGTTTCAAGTTAAACCATAAGCTCGGTCGGGGTAACCGTCACTCACCCCTTACCTGATGTTAACTCCGCCTCGCGCGAAAAAACTCTTTCAGAATTTCCCCCGCCTCCAACGCATGCGGCTCGGTCTGGGTGATCGCCGGGCGATGATGACAGGTGGGCTGTTCGAAAAAACGCGGTCCATGCAGCACCGCCCCGCCCTTGGGATCGCAGGCGGCGAACACCAGCCGTCCGATACGCGCCATGGCCATGGCCCCGGCGCACATGGCGCAAGGCTCAAGGCTCACATACAGAGTTGCGCCGATCAGCCGTTCGTTGCCCAGCTTTTTTGCCCCGGCGCGCATCACCAGCATCTCGGCATGGGCGGTGGGATCCTTGAGTTCCAGGATGCGGTTGCCGTCCTTGGCCAGTAACGCGCCATCAGCGGACAAAAGCACCGCCTTTCCAGCACATTGGGATCCTAAGCTTAGAATTCCACGTGGACAAGTTGTCGCG
>JADMIO011227160.1_pt1 | contig 56091 bp, 45 predicted proteins | sample 8958161 | NCBI WGS metagenome assembly JADMIO01 (sample SAMN16585339, study PRJNA669376) | soil metagenome | isolation source: Crop rotation soil | place: USA: Cullars Rotation, Alabama | collected 2011
GCCGCGACTTCAAGTCACGTGAATTCCAAGCTTCGGATCCCACTGTGCTGGAAAGCAGCGCGCCTCGCCGCGCGGCGATGCGCTCGAGCAAGCGCACGACCGCGGCGAACGGCGCGGCGCGGTCCTCGTCCGCGCGCGGCGCCTTGGCGAGCGGCGTCGAGGTGAGCGCGGGGAAGAGCGCCGCCGCGATCGCCGCGTCCTCGCTGCACGCGCGGCGGAGGTCGTCGTCGCCCATCAAGAGGAGCGCGAGCGCGTCGATCGCGTCGTCGACCCCGTTGAAGGGCACGCGCTCGCGGAGGTGCGCGCGCCCGCGGAGCGTGGCCGCCCCGCCGCGCTCGGCGGTGCGCGCGATCTCGTTCGCGAGCGATGTCTTGCCGACGCCGGTCGCCCCGACCAGCGCCACCGCGGCGAAGCTGTCGTCGTAGCAGCGCTCGAGCCGCGCGAGGAGCGCGTCGATGTCCGCGTCGCGCCCCGCCAGCGGGCGCTGCGGCGCGGGCGGCTGCGACGAGCGCCCGGGCAGCGCGACCCCGAAGATGCCGGCGATTTGCACGAGCGTCGGGCGCCGCTTGGGATCGTGCGCGAGCATTCGATCGACCGCGTCGGCGACCGTCGCGTCGATGTCCCCGCGGCGCTCGGCGAGGATCGAGCCGATCGTCTCTGCGGCGCGCGTGGGACGCCGAGCGCGCGACACGAGCGCGTGCGCCTCGCGGCGTCCGAGGTAGGCCTCGAGGAGGATGACGCCGAGCGCGTACACGTCGCTCGCGGGGCCCGCGCGCCCCTCGAAGAGCTCGGGCGCCATGTAGACGGGCGTCCCCATGCCGCCGGGGAGTGAGGCGCGGCTCTCCTGCCCGAAGCGCGCGATCACCCCGAAATCAAGCAGCTTCAGCGCGCCGTCGCGCCGCACGAGGATGTTCGACGGCTTGAGATCGCCATGCGCGACGCCGTGCTCGTGCAAGAACGCGAGCGCCGCGAGGAGCTGCGGGAGCGCCTCGCGCAGCGGGCCGTCCGAGCCGATCGCGGCGGCCGCTTGCGACTGCGTGGGGACGATGCCGCTCCGCTCGAGCGCGACCTCGCCGAGTCGGCAGTACATGGCGAGATCGACGCCGTCGACGGCCTCCATCGTGAAGAACGGCCCGCCTTCGTCCTGCCCGAGCTCGAAGAGCTGCACGAGGTTCGGGTGCCGCAGCCGCTCGATCGCGCGAAACTCGTTCTTGAAGCGGAGGAGCGCGATCCCGCTCGCCTCGGCGACCCGCTTCCGCGCGACGAGCTGCCCGCGCACACGATCGAGCACGAGCTCGACGTGCCCCATGCCTCCGCGACCGAGCTCACGGCGCGGGACGTAGCGTTTCGAGGCTGAGCGAGATGCGGCGGCGGAGGTCATGAACGAGGACGAAGCGTCGCGCGGCGCGGGAGCCCGCCAGACCGGTCTCCGGCCATGAAAAGATGACACGGATGCGCGCCGCGTCCCTTCGACGCGGGCGCTGCGCGCTATTTCTCGCGCACGATGTGGGGAGACCGCCGACGCGTCACCCGGTCGCGAAGAGGCGCCGCGCGAGGAGCGCGCCGAGGAGCCCGGCCGCGAGGCACCCGAGGGTCGTGAGGCAGAAGTTGAGCGTGCTCGCGCCCCACGCGCCGTCGCTCGCGAGCTTCGTCGTCTCGTAGTTGAAGCTCGAGTACGTGGTGAGCCCACCCATGAACCCCGTCGTGATCGCGAGCCTCGCCGTAGGCGGGAGGAGCGCCGTCGACGCCGCGACCTGCATGACGGCGGCGATCAAGAAGCACCCGGCGACGTTGACGAAGAGCGTCCCGAATGGGAACGCCGTGCCCAGCGCGCGGGCTGCCCAAAGGCCTACGAAATAGCGGGTCAGCGTGCCGAGCGCGCCCGCGAAGCCGATCCACAAAACCCTGTCCATCGTCTCTGCTCCGGCGCGCGCGGAGCGCGGCTCATCGGCAGAGAGAGTAGCCAGGAAGGTCGTAGTTGTTGAGGATGCATGCGCCGCCGTCCGGACAGCCGTCGGGATCGCGCGGATCGCAGAGGGTGACGACGACCGGCGTGCGGCACGCCGTCGCGCACGACGCGACGAGGTTGTCGTCGCCTCCGTAGCTCAGACAGCAGAACGCGGGGCGTCCGAGCTCGAAGGTGCAGCCGCGCCGGTTCTCGCAGCGCAGAAAGCTCTTCGGCGCGCGGCACGCGAGGCGCGCTCCGCATGTCGCCGTGCCCGCGTCGACGTCGAGGCAACAGCCGTCCTCGCCCTGCGTGCAGCTCGACGATCCGCACGTCACCGAGGCGCGCGGGAGCACGCCGGCGTCGCTCGCGGGCAGAGTGGGCGCGCCCGCGTCTCCGGCCACCGGTGGCTTGCCGGCGCCGCCGTCCCGCGCGCCCGCGCCCGCGCCGTCTGCCGTCGCGTCGCGATCGCCGCAGCCCAAGCAAGCGTCCGCGCGTTCGAGCTCCGAGAGGCCGGAGATCACGCTGCACGCACTCACCGTCGCGACGAGCAGCGCCGAGAGCACGATCGAACGCGCGAGCGGCGGTCCGGCGCGGGGACGAAGGCGCACCTTGCGAGGCTCCCATGCGCGCGCGGGTCGGTCAAACGGGTCCGCGCGCGCCGGGCCGATGCACGGGCTGCGTGTGCGCGGAAATTCACCGGGTGACGGTGACGCGGGCGCGCACGGAATCGCGAAGAGGGGCAATACCAAGTTCGTATTCGGCCGCGTCGTAGATCGAAGCGTGTTTGTGGAATCACGACGCAATGGCGTAGGCTCGCCTTCGCATGGGAGACGGCCATGTCAGCCTGAAGGGGGTGCGCGATGCGCTGCGAGGCGTCCTCGAAGGCAAAGAGGACGTCATCGAGCTCATCCTCGTCGGGCTCCTCGCGGGCGGGCACGTGCTGCTCGAGGACGTGCCCGGCGTGGGGAAGACCACCCTCGGGAAGGCGCTCGCGCGCGCGCTGTCGCTCGAGTTCACGCGTGTGCAGTTCACGCCGGATCTCCTCCCGACGGACATCCTCGGCACGCAGGTCCTGAACCCGAAGGAGGGGACGTTCACGTTCCACCGCGGGCCGATCTTCACCAACGTGCTCCTCGCCGACGAGATCAACCGCGCGTCGCCGCGCACGCAGTCGGCGCTGCTCGAGGCGATGAACGAAGCGCAGGTGACGATCGACGGGCAGACGTTCCCGCTCCCGCACCCCTTCTTCGTCATCGCGACGCAGAACCCGTCGGACTACCAGGGCACGTACCCGCTGCCCGAAGCGCAGCTCGACCGATTCCTCTTGCGCACGAGCATCGGCTATCCGAGCCCCGACGCCGAGGTGCGCATGCTCTTCGCGCGGCAGCAGGACGATCCCCTCGAGCGCGTGCGCCCCGCCCTCGACGTCGCCGAGCTGGTGAAGCTCCAGCACGCGGCGCGCGCGGTGCTCGTGAAGGACGACGTCGCGCGCTACATCGTGCGGATCGCGTCGCTGTCGCGCGGGAACCCGGATCTCACCACGGGCGTCAGCCCGCGCGGGACCATCGGAATGTTCCGCGCCGCGCAAGCGCGAGCGTTCCTCGAGGGGCGCACCTTCGTGACGCCGTCCGACGTGCAGGCCCTCGCCGGGCCGGTGCTCGCACATCGTGTCCAAGCGACGACGCAAGCGCGCTACGCAGGTCGCGGGAGCGACGCGACGATCGGAACCATCGTACGATCGACCGAAGTGCCGACCTGACGCGCTCGCGCCACGCACGATCTCCGCACGCTCTCTGCACGCCCCACGGATCCACGCAGCCCGCCGCGCCTCGCGGCCCGCACCGCACACCATGGCGATCGACTTCGCGCGCCTGAACTACATCCTCATCCCGAAGACGCGCGCCGCGCGCGCGAAGTGGCGCCGGCGTCCGCTCGCGCGCTTCGTCGTCTTCCTCTACGAGCGGCTCACGCGCGAGGGGCGCATGCTCGCTGCCACGACGCTCGCGATGGGCGTCTTCGCGCTCGACGTCCGGCGCACGGAGGCGCACGTCTTGTGGGTCGCGCTCGGCGGGACGCTCGCCGTGTCGCTGCTGGTCGGGCGCTTCGTCCGCCTGCGCGCGGTGCGCGTCGTCGTCCGCGCGCCGCCCCGCGTCCCGGTCGGCGAGGAGATCACGTTCTCGCTGACGGCGACCAACGACGGCGCGGAGGATCACGCCTCGCTCCGCTTCGAGGGGCCGTTCTTGTCCTGGGACGGGACGTACACGAGGCGCGGCGCGCGCGTCCCGCTGCTCGGCGCGGGTGCGTCCGCGCACGTCGAGATGGCGGCGCGCTTCACGCAGCGCGGGGCCCACGATCTCGACGCGTTTCGCCTCACGGCGCTGGTCCCCTTCGGCCTCGCCGCGAGCCCTTCGCTGCGCACTGGCGGCGTGCAGTTCGTCGTGACGCCGCGCCTCGCGAACGTCGTGCACGTCGCGCTCTCGCGCGAGGGGCGACGCGAGCCGGGCGGCGTGCCGCTCGTCATGCGCGCGGGGCGCTCGATGCAGCTCCTCGGCACGCGCCCGTACCGCCCCGGCGATCCGGTGCGCGATCTGCACGCCAAGAGCTGGGCGCGCGCGGGCGTGCCCATCATCCGCGAATACCAGACCGTGCACCTGCTCCGCGTCGGCGTGCTGCTCGACACGGACGTCGGGCCGCGTGACCAGGACGTGCTCGAAGCAGCGATCTCGGTCGCCGCGGGCGCGACGCTGTGGCTCTCGCGCGGTGAGTGCGTGGTCGATCTCGTCGCGACCGGCGCAGCGGTGCACGCCGTCGACGAGGGCGGCGCCGCCGACGGGCGGGCCGAGCGCGCGCTCGACGTCCTCGCGAGCGTCGAGGCATCCGGCGCGTTCGACGCGCACGCGCTGCTCGCCGCGCTCGAGCGCCACGTGAGCCGCCTCGTCGCGCTCTGCGTGGTCCTCACGCGGTGGAGCCCCGAGCGCGAGCGGCTCCTCGATCAGCTGCGCGCGCGCGGGCTGACATGCGCCGTCATCCTGGTCGCGCGAGAGCCGCTGTCCGAGCCGCCGCCAGGCGTCGGCGTGGTCACGCCGCGGGCGGTCGAGGCGGGAGAGGCGGTGTCGCTTTGAGCGCGCCTCCGCGGCCTCCGCCGCTCGGCGCGCGCCTGGCGCTGGCGTGGCCGCTCGTCGTCCCCGCGGCCCTCCTCGGCGTGGTCACCGACGAGGGGAAGCCGATCGCGGGCCTCTTGGTCGTGGCGTGCCTCGCGTGCGCGGTCGCCGGCGGTCGCGTCACGCTCGACCGGGCGTCGCAGCGCGTCCTCGTCCTCGTCGGTGGAGGCGTCGCGTTCGCGCTCCACCGCGCTTTCTCGGGCGCGCCGATCGCGGGCGAGCTCCACCCCTCGTGGGTCAGCGTCGCGCGCGCGGCGCTCGCGTTGGGGGCGATCCGCCTGCTCCTCACCGAGGCCGACGGAGGCTACGCGGGCACCGTCGTCCTCGGCGCCGTCGCCATGCTCGCGTGCGGCGAGGTCCGGCTCGGCGCGGGCTACATCGTGTCCGTCGCGGCGTTCGTCGCGCTGGCGATCTGGGCGATGCGCGTGGCCGACGGCGCGCGGGCGGATCTGCGCGCGATCCCGCGCCGCGCCCGCGTGGTCGCGGTGTCGATGCCGATCCTCGCGGCCACGCTGGCCTTCGCCGTCGCGGCGCCGATGCGCCCGATATCGAAATATCTCCAGCGCAAAATGGAGCGGTATTACGAGGCGCATTTCCTGGGCGGGAAGGTGGGGTTCTCGGATCAGCTGCGCATGGGCCGCATGACCAAGCTCCTCGAGTCCGACGAGGTGGCGCTGCGGATCCGCGGATCGCGCGTGGGAAAGAGCGATCTCCTCCGCGGCGCGATCTTCGACCACTACGATCACGGAAACTGGACCTTCACGCGCATGGCCCCCGCCGTGTCGATCGCGGTGGGGAAGGGGAGGCAGCGCGGCGCCGACGTGCTCGAGGTGCGCCGCGGAGGGGCCGACTCGGATCGCCTCTTCTTGCCGGCCCTCGCGCGTGGTCTCTCGACGCCGAGCGGCGCGGTGCGCGTGGACGGCGGCGGCGTCGCGCGGCGCGCCTCGACGAGCGACAGCGTCTACTGGTTTTCCATAGGTGCTCGCGACGCGCTCGCGGTCCAGGAGCCGACGCCCGAGGACAGCGTCGTCCCCGAGGAGGCGAGGGCGCGCCTCGCGGGGCTCGCGCGCGCGTGGACCGACGGCGCGGCGGGCCACGACGCCCTCGCGCGCATCGAGGAGCGGCTTCGGAGCGACTTCGTCTACTCGCTGACCAGCGATCACTCGAAGGCCCACGACCCGGTGATGAGCTTTCTCTTTCGCCACCACGACGGCCACTGCGAGTACTTCGCGTCGTCGATGGCGCTCCTCGCGCGGTCGCTGGGCATCCCCGCGCGCGTCGTCGCGGGCTACCGCGTGAGCGAGCGCAACCCGTACCTCGACACGTACGTCGTCCGCGAGCGCGACGCCCACGCGTGGGTCGAGGCGTTCGTCCCTGGCGTCGGCTGGCGCAGCTACGACCCCACGCCCATCGTCGAGGGCGCCGGCGCGCGCGAGGGCGGCAGGTGGTCGGACGCGATCGAGGTCCTCGCCTACGGGTGGGACGCGGCCGAGGCGTGGCTCGCGGATCGCTCGCTCGTGCAGCTCATCGGCGCCGCTGTCGCGGGCGCTGCGCTCTTCGTGTTCTTGCGCGTGCGCCGGAACCGCGTCGCGCGGGGCGAGGCTCCGACCCCGACGGGGTACGCCCCGCCGCTCGCTGCGTTCGAGCGCCTCGCCGCCGCGCTCGCCGCGCGCGGCCACGTCCGCGGCGCGTCGGAGTCGCTCGAGGCCTACGCGCAGCGAATCGCGGACGCCGAGCTCGCCGCGCTCGTGCGGCGGTACGCCGAGCTCCGCTACGGCGACGTCGCCGACGTCTCCCTCGAGTCGGACCTCGACGCCGCGTCGCTTCGCGTGAAGCGCGGGTAGCGCTACTTGCTATAGCGTCTCTTCATGAAAGGCACTCGCGTCGACTTGCCCGCGGATCCGCGCGGCGCTTCTTCTTTCGCGGCCATCCCCGAATCGCCGACGCGCGGGGTCGTCGTCCTTCACGAGATCTTCGGCCCGCAGCCAGAGATCGAACGCGTCGTCGAGCGCTTCGCCGCCGCGGGCTACGCCGCCGTCGCGCCCGATCTCTTCGGCGACGTGCCGCGGCCGCTCTGCATCGCGCGCTCGCTCTCCGCCGTGCACCTCGGACATGGCCCGGAGCTCGCGCAAATCCGCGCCGCGCGCGCCTGGCTCTGCGAGCGCACCGGGCTCGCCGAAGAGAGCGTCGGCCTCATCGGCTTCTGCCTGGGCGGCGGCTTCGCGCTCGCCGCAGGACGCGGCTGGGGCGCGGTCTCTACGAACTACGGAGACATCCCGCCCGAGCGCGTGATGCGCGGGCTCGGGCCGACGATCGGCTGCTACGGCGCGCGTGATCGCGTCTACGGCGACGGCGCGCCGAAGCTCGAGGCGCGCCTCCGTCGCCTCGGCGTCCTCGTCGAGACCCACACGTTCGACGAGGTCGGCCACTCGTTCCTCACGGACGGCGAGTACGGCGTCGTGGGCGACGTCACGCGTCCGCTCTTCCGAGTGACGTACGACCCCGCCGTCGCCGAGGAGGGCTGGCGCCGAATCCTGTCGTTCTTGAGCCGCCACCTCACGCCGCGCGAGCGCTCCGCCGCCGCCGCCGGACGCGACGCGACGGGGGCGACGGCCGATTAACAGATCGTCTCTCGACGCAAGATTCTTCGAGTTGACATCTGTTTCGCATCGCGTCATAAGTTCTCGACACGCTGCACAACTTCTTCAGATGCGTCGAATACGCAGGGCGATACGCGGACTTCTGGGTATCGCAACGCGTCATATGGTTCGGCTGACGCGACGAACCGCGCGCGCACGCGGCACTAGACAAGCGGGCGCCGGGGTGGGGAATGTGCCCTCGCCCCAGGCTGTTGAGCTCCTGGCACCTTGCAAATGATGCTCGTGATCCGACAAAGCATTCGGTAATCGCGTCGCATCGCAAAGGCAGCATGGACAACTTATTTCGACGTTCGCTTATTCGGGTCGACGATACGGATATCCACTGGACGGAAGCAGGCGAGGGGCCTCCCTTGGTGCTGCTTCACGGTATCGGCGACTCCCATCGCACCTGGCTCAAGGTCGCTCCGTTGCTCGCGAAGCGTCGCCGCGTGCTGATGCCCGATCTCCCGGGACACGGCCTCTCGGGCCGTCCCGACGCGTCGTACTCGATCGCTTGGCACGCGCAGGTCGTCGGCAAGTGGCTGGCGATGCTCGGCCTCGAGGACGTCGACATGGTCGGCCACTCGTACGGTGGCGGTGTTGCGCAGTGGCTCTTGCTCGAGCACCGAGCGCGTATTCGCCGGCTCGCGCTGGTCGCGCCGGGCGGTCTGGGGCGTGACGTCTCCGTGGCGCTGCGCTTCTGCGCGATCCCGAAGCTGGTCGAGAAGCTCGGGCAGCCGTTCATGGGCGCAGGAACGCGCGTCGCGATGTACCTCGCCGAGAGCCCGTTCGAGCGCGACGAGCTCGATCTGATGAGTTGGATGAACGCGATGCCGGGCACCGCGCGCGCCTTCGCGAGGACGCTTTGCGACGTCATCGATCTCGGCGGTCAACGCCGGCATTTCCTCGAGCACGCGCACGAGATCGCCGAGCTTCCGCCGATCGCCATCTACTGGGGAGACCGCGACAAGGTCATCCCCCACCGCCACGCCAAGCAGGTGCCGGAGCTCTTCGAAGCGGCAGACATCATCCACTTCTACGGAAGTGGGCATTTCCCCCATATCGAACGACCGCATGAGATCGTGCGGTATCTCGAGGCGTTCTTCGATGCGTCCGACCTCGCGCCCACGCGGGCGAGAGGGCTCGCGGGGCGCGTTCGGCGGCGTCGGTCTCTGCTGGCGCGCGCGCTCGCGTCGGCCGCCTGAAGGCGTGCGTCGCCGATAGGCCAATAGGCTCGTAGCTGCGTCGTGGCGCCGGAGGGGGCGCGCGACGCTTGGAGAGGTCCGATGACGATCCTCTACCGAAATGACTTCATGACGCTGTCGCTGGTCGGCGAGACGCTGACCTTCGTCTGGCACCGCGAGGAGCCAGACGACGATCACGCGGTCGCGACGGCCGAAGAGGTGCGCCGCGCGCTCGTCGCGTTTGCGGACGCGCACCCGAGCCAGAGCTTCAAGGTCATGATCGACCTCGGCCCTGCCCAAAAGACGTTCCCGCGCGGGACCGCGACCTACGCGGCGATCCTGGCCGGCAACCGCCCGCTGGTGCGGCGGGGCGCGTTCGTGACGAAGAGCTTCCTGCTGCGCGCGGCGATCTCGTCGACGTTCCTCGGGCCGGGGCTCCTGATGAAGGGTTTCACCGACATCGGCGCGGCGAGCGTCTTCGTCTCGATGGCTTGACGCGGCGGCGCGAAGAACGCGCGCGCACCCGTGGGTCAAGCGGGAGGCTCGACCGAAGGCACCTCGCTCGCGACCAGCGGATCACGCAGCACGGTGAGGATCGGCCGCGCGCGCGCGAGCGATCGCGCGAAGAGCGACGGCTGGGCCGGATCGGCGAACGCCTCGGCGAAGTCCTCGGGCGTCAGCGCGCGCACGAGCCGCGAGGCGAAGGTGTCGCGGAGGACGCGCGCGTAGAAGTCGACGTCGTAGTCGCGCGGATCCTCTCCGGTGGGCGCGTCCGCCGCGTCCGGCACGAGGCCTGCGCGCCCGCCTGTCGCGCGGTACACGACGACGCGCGCGCCGATCGTCCACGCGCCGCGCCCGTTCGCGAGCATCGCTTCGTACGGGAGCTCGCGCCGCGTCGCGCGTGACGTGAGGTATTGTGCGCGCGTCTTCGTGAGGCGCACGCGCGCGGCGACCGCGGACGTCGGGAGCTCGCGTCGATGCAGCGCGAGCTCCGTCGCGACGTAGGCCTCGCGCACGCCGGCGACGTCGCCCACGAGCAAATGGGTGAGCGCGCGGCGCAAGAAGTCCTCGCCGAACGGCTCGGCGCGGCTCGATCGAAACGCGACACCGCGGAGGACGATCGGCCCCCCGTAGGGCCTGAGCGCGTAGTTCTTCGGCTCGTGCGAGAGCATCGCGGCGTAGCGGCCGTCGTGCTCGAGGTGCACGCGCGTCGGCAACAGCGCCGCCACCTCGGCGACGAGGCGCCGCTCGTCGGCCTCGGTCGTCCCCGCGGGCACCGCGAAGTACACGCCGTCCGTATCGGCCTCGAGCAGGGTGACGCCGCGTCGCGCGAGCTCACGGCACAAGAGCCCGAGCACCTCGCGCCCGCGGCGGGTGACCTCGTTGGCCGCGTGGACGTCGGCGAACCGCGTGAGCCCGACCGCGCCGAGGTAGCCGTACGCCGAGTTGACGACGAGCTTCATCGCGGCCGAGAGCGCCTCGTTCGTGAAGCGCTCGGGCGAGCCCGCGGGCGCCGCCTTCGCGCGCGCCTTGGCCGCGAGGCGCTGGTCGACGAGCTGATCGACCAGCGCGAGCATGACCCCGAGGCGATCGCGGCTCGGCCCGATGCGGTACTCGCGCATGAGCGACGGGTAGAGGCTCGCGACGTCGGCCTTGACGACGTGCTCGGCGACGCCCGTCGCGAAGAGGTAGAGCGCCGCGCCGCTGTGCGCCGTCCCGTCACCGCGCGCGTGCGCGGGCAGCGCGGCTCCGGCGCGCAAGTAGGCGCGCACGAGGAGCGGATCGATGACCCCGGTCGCGGCGCCGGCGTCGGCGAGGCGCTCGTACCGCCTCGGCGCCAACCGCGCGAGCGCGAACGCCGCGCCCCCGAGGAGCCGCGCGAGGCCCGCGGCCTCGTTCACGTCGTCGCACGCGTAGCGCCGCACGCGATCGGGATCGCGCCCGTACACCTCGAAGACGCGCGCGCCCGGAATCAGCTCGCGCTCCGGCCCCGACAGGCCGAAGTGCCGCGCGACCGCCTTCAGCCCGTGACCTGGCAGATCGCGCGCGGAGAAATCATGGCGCAGCACCGCGTCCATCGTGTCGATCGCCTCGCGCCCGGGGATCGTGTAGCGCGCGCGGCGCATCTCCTCCGCGGCGCGCGCGCCCTCCTCGGTGTCGTCGCGTCCGAGCTTCGCGCCGCGCGCCGCGGGCCGCCTTCGAAGCCCGGGCGCGCCCGCGCGGCCGAGCGTCAACGCGACGCCGAGGACGCCCGCGCGGTGGACGAGGAACGGCAGATCGAAGCCGTGCAAGTTGTGGTTCTCGAGCACGTCGGGATCGGCGTCTTGGATCCGCGCGACGAGGCGCCGCAGGAGATCCGCCTCGCCCTCGTCGCCGTCGGACGCAGCCTCGAGCGTCTCCGTCCGCCCGTCGGGATCGCGCACCGCCACGAGGAAAATGCGGTCGCGCCGCGGGTCGAGGCCGGTGGTCTCGAGATCGAGCTGCATGCGGCGGAGATCGTCGAAGGCGAGGTCGCGAAAATAGGTCCGCCCCGACGCGACCAAGTACTGCTCCTCCGGTGGCAACGACAGCACCGCGTCCGCGCCGAGCTCGCGCACGTGCGCCAGCGCGCGCCCGAGCCGCCGCGCCGCGCCCCGCAGCACCGCCGCCGTGAGCGCGCGTCCGTCCGTCGCGCGCACGACGAAGCGCAGCGCGCCCGGCCCGGTGAGCTCCTCGTACGTGAACGCGTCGTACGGGATGGCCGGCGGCGGGACCGCGTCGTCCGCGCGCACGAGGCGCGGGCCGAGGTGCGCGAGATCGTCGAGGGACGCGAGCACGAGCCACGGGCGAAAGCGCGCCTCCTCGCAGACGAGCTCACGCTCCCCGGAGCTGGCGCCGGGGACGCGTCGCCAGACGCGCGCGCGCCCGTCCGGCTCCGCCCAGACCGAGACGATCCCGGGCGTCGGATCCCATCCCCAGAGCCATTCGTCCTGCATTGCGTCTCCGGCGCCTCGCGTGCGCGGCGACATGTAGCGCATCGGCGCTCGCGCGGACGCTCAGCGCGCCGCGTTCTTCTTCGCCACCGCCGCGCGCTGCGCTTGGATCGGCTGGACGTGCCATTTCGCGCGCTCTTCGTCGGTCACCGTCGGGTCGACCGGCGGCACGATCCACGCGCCGTCGACCTTCTTCGACTGCGTCCCGTAGAGCTGCGGTTTGCCCAGGGCCAAGAGCTCGCGGTCCTTGGCCGCGGCCGCGAGCCACCGCGCCTGCACGTAGGTCGCGTCGAGCGCGACGGCGCGCATCGCGAGCTCGTGCGCGCGCGCGAAGCTCGTCGCCGTCTCGCCGTGCTGCAGGACGAGCGCGGCGTTCAAGAAATCCTCGGGGGCCTTCGCCGCGCCGGCCGCGAGGAGCTCCTCGATGCGCGCGCGTCGCGTCGCATCGCGCGGGCCCACGACCTTCCAGTCGATCGCGTCGTACGGCTTCGCGCGGTCGGCCTGGTCCTCGTCGCGCAGGCGCTTGATCTCGGCGTGCAGGCCGCCCGCGTAGGCGTCGAAGCGCGCCTGGTAGCGCGCAGCGAGCGCCGGCCAGCGCGGGTCGGCGCGAAGCGCCGCCAGGTCGGGATCCCGCTTGCCGTCGTCGAGGTAGGAGACGTGCGCGTCGATCGCCTGCGCGAGGTGCGCGAGCGCATCGTCGATCTTGCCGCCGAGCGCGTCGCAGCACGCCGCGAGCTCGAGATCGTCCCCGCGCTCGCGCCCTCGCGATGCCGCGGCCGTCTCGACGAAGAGACGCGCGCACTCCCCATGGTTCTCCGCGTCGTACGCGGCGTTCGCCGCCGCGCGCTTCTCGCCCAGCGCGGCAGAGACCATGACCGGCGAAGGCTCGGTGGCGCGGGCGGACGTTTGGGCAGAGCTCGCCGCGCACGCCGACGACGCGAACGCGGGGAGTAAGAAGAGCAAGCGATATTTGGATGTCATGCTCACGTGCTTACCGCGGTCGCGCCGCGATATTCCCGGCGGGATACGGGATTCGACGCGGCCGGACTTCAGGTACCCTCGCGTGTCATGCCGATCGCCACTTTTACGGATGGGCAGCGCGATCTCCTCGCGCGGGGATATCCGCACTTGGCCCTCCTCGAGACCGATCATCCCGACGACGATCCTCACAAGATCGCCTCCGCGACGAAGCGCCTCGTCACCGCCACGGACCCCCTGTACTTCGTGCGCTGGCCGGCGGGGGTCGCTGCGCGCTTCGTCGCGCTCTACGCGACGCAAGACCGCGAGGCGCGCGCCGTGAACGCGAAGTACGCGGCCGACCCCCCCGCGCGCGAGCGCCTCGAGAGCTTCGTCGTCACGGCGGTCACGCGCGGCAGCGTGCGCCATGACCACGGCTACCCGTTCGAGATGCAAGCGTTCCTGTACCTGCTCGAGGCGTGGCACGGAGCCGACGCCGTCGCGTCGGCGCTGGCGATCGCCTTCGAGCAGCTCGTCGAGATCGAGCGCGGCCGTCGCGCGGGCGCGTCGAACGAGCGCGTGCCCGTCGAAAATTACGCCGCGCAGGCCGCGTGCCTCCCGCTCGCGGCGCTCCTCGCGCGCGCGTCTCCCGGCGTCGCGCTCGGCGTCCGCGCCCGCCTCGAAGCGCTCGTGCTTCGCGAGCCGGAGCTCGAGAAGCAGGTGTGGGCGCTCCAATCGCTCGACATGGTCCTCTTCGGCAAGGCCGGCGTCGCGCGCGCGGGGTGGACGTGGGCGCCGCCCGAGTCGTGGCTCTTCGCGGGCGACCCCGCGTGGGCGCTCGACGCGCTGCGCGGCGCGAAGGGCGAGGTCGCGCTCGACGTGCGCGCGGTTTGGGTCGCGGGTGAGGACGCGCTCGAGGTCTTCGAGGGCCACGTGGCGAAGGTCGCGCGCGCCGCGATGGCGTTCGCCACCGAGAGCTTCGGGATGCTGCGCACGCCGCGCGTCGTCCCCGTCATGGTCGGCCTCGCGCGGAAGAAGGGCGGTGAGCAGGCGATCGCGTGGCTGCTGGAGCACCGCGAGGTCACGTGGCCGACGCTCGAGAAGCTCGCGGGAGGGAAGGGGCCCATCGCGATCAAGGCCGGCGAGATCGTGGGCGCGGCGCCGCCCGCGTCGTCGAGCGCGTACCTCGCGGTGGCGGACGATTACGATGATCTCCTCGACGAGACCGCGACCGCGATGACGCGCGCGCGTGGCGACGCCGAGAAGGAGGCGCGCGTGCTCCGCGCGGCCGCGCGCGGCTACATCGAGATTCGCACCGCGAACGATGACCCGCCGACCGAGTACATGGGCCACTTCTTCATGGTGGACGGGACGGAGAACGGCGACTCGCTGTGGGCGCGCCTCGACCCGAGCGAAGAGGAGTCCGCGCGGTGGGCGGCGATCCTCGGCGAGCTCGAGTAGTCAGGGCGCCTTCACGCGCTGGCGGATGAGCCCCTCTTGCGCGGTCGACGCGACGAGGCGCCCGTCCCGCGTGAAGATGTTCCCACGCACGAGCCCGCGCGCCCCGTGCGCCGCGGGGCTGTCGATCGCGTAGAGAAGCCAGTCGTCGACGCGGAACGGCTGGTGAAACCACATGACGTGATCGAGGCTGGCGACCTGCATGCTCGGCGTCAGCCACGTCACGCCGTGCGGCAGCAGCGCCGTCGTGATGAACGAGTGGTCCGACGCGTACGCGAGCAAGTACGCGTGCAGCGCGGGATCGTCGGGCAGCGGCCCGACGGTGCGCAGCCACACGAACCGGCGTGGCGGCTTCGGCGCAGGGAGGAACGGATCGTCCTCGGGCTCGACGGGGCGGAGCTCGAAGGGCCGCTCCGCGACGAGCCGCTCGCGCATGAATTTCGGCAGCCGCGCGGCGTACTGCGCGACGAGCACCTGCTCGGTCGGGAGCGACTCGGGCGGCGCGACCTCGGGCATCGGGTCCTGGTGCTCGAGGCCCGCCTCGATCGTCTGAAACGACGCGGCCAGATTGAAGATCGCCTTGCCACCTTGGATGGCGACGACGCGCCGCGTGGTGAACGAGCTCCCGTCGCGGATGCGATCGACGTCGTAGACGATGGGCTTGCTCACGTCGCCGGGTCTTAGAAAGTACGCGTGCAGCGAGTGCACGTGGCGCTCGGGCGGGACGGTCTGCACCGCCGCCGACAGCGCTTGCCCGAGGACCTGGCCGCCGAAGACCGTGCCCCACCCGAGGTCCTGGCTCTGCCCACGAAACAAGTTCTCTTCGATGCGCTCCAGGCCGAGCAGCCGCACGAGCTCATCAAGCACAGTCGACATAAGGGACTCCTCGCGTTGACGCGCTGCCGCGTTGCCCCGACGCGGCGCGTGCCCTAGCCTCCCATGAAGTGCATCGCATCGCCTCCAGAACGGACGCGCCCGCGCGGCGGCGTCCGCCGGCGTGGCTCGCCGTCGTCCTCGCGATCACCGCGTGCCTGCTGACGCTCTTCGGCGCGCCCCGCGCCGCGGACGCCGCGATCGCCGCGCCCTTCACGCGGGCGGTCGCCGCCTGCGCGAGCGCACACGCGACCACGTCGCGCCCGAAGCCCGAGCCCTCCGTCGACGCCGACGCGCACGCGCCCAAGGTCGCGCGTCCGCACGCGCAGACGACGCCGTCGATCGTCGACCCTCCGTCGCGCCTCGTGGGGCTCGGCGCCGTCACCCCATGGAGCCTCGCCGAGGCGCAGCGCGCGCGCGCGCTGTCGGTCGCGTGCGCCGCGCGCGAGCGTCCCAGCCTGCGCCGCTGCCAGGCGCGCCTGATGGTCTTCCTGAATTGAGCGGGCCGCGTGCCTTGGCCGTCGTCCTTCGACGGGCCTCGCGCACGCCATGACCTCCTCGCGCGGCGCGGGCCGGCGGGCGCGGAAGCGCGTCCGCGCGGAGGCTCGCGGCGCGTCCTTCTGAAGATCTCGCGTGCAGGCAAGGAGTCTCGTGATGCGCAGCTCGAAAACGGCGTTGGGGTATGTCGCGACGTTGGTCGGTGTAGTGTGCATGTATGCGGCCGGAGGGCTCGCGTTCGAGTGGGCCGATCTCAAGGGGGCGTCCCAGGTGATCGCGGTCGGGCTGACGGCGTCGAGCGGCGTCGTCGCGACGACGGTCGGGTTCAGGTTGCTCCGCGACCCGCAAAGCTCGTAGGGCTTTGCGCGAAGCGACGTCGTTCCCGAACGCACAGGCGCGTCCCGCGGGAGAGGAGATCGCGTGGTGAGAGACCAGCTCGAGAACCTGATGCTCGTGCTCGCGGTCGGCGCGGCCGTCGCGATCGCGGCGAAGCGCGTGTCGGTGCCGTACAACGTCGCCCTCGTGCTCGTCGGGCTCGCGCTCGTCTTCCTGGACGTGCTGCCGCACACGCCGATGAACTCGGAGGTCGTCCTCGTCGCGTTCCTGCCGGTCCTCGTCTTCGAGGCCGCGCTCTTCGCCGACGCGGACAGCATGCGGCGCGCGCAAAAGCCCATCCTCGCGCTCGCGATCCCCGGCGTCTTCATCTCGCTCGCCGGCACCGCCGCGGTCGCGACGTTCGCCTTGGCCATGCCGTTCGCGGTGGCGCTCCTCCTCGGCGCGCTGCTGTCGATCACCGACACGGTGAGCGTCTTGCTCGCCTTCCGCAGCGTGCGCGTGCCGCACCGCCTCGCGGCGATCATGGAGGGCGAGAGCCTCTTCAACGACGGCACCGCGCTCGTCCTCGTGAGCATCACCACGGACATTTTGCTCCGCGGCCAGCTCGACGTCGTCATCACGATGCGCGCGCTCCTGCTCGCGATCTTCGGCGGCGTCGCGCTGGGCGCGGGCTTCGGCGCGGTGGGGGCGGTGGTCCTTCGTCGCACGCCGGATCACCTCACGGCCATCCTCGCGTCGACGGTCCTCGTCTTCGCCACGTCGCTCGTCGCCGAGCGCGTCCACGCGTCGCCCGTCATCGCGGTCGTCGTCGCCGCGCTCACCGTGGGGCAAGCCGCGCGGCGCGTGCTGGAGCCGTCGCGGGTCCTCGCGCTGCAGGGCTTCTGGGAGTCGGCGAGCTTCGGGCTCAACGTCCTCTTGTTCCTGCTCGTCGGCATGCAGATCGACGCGCGCATGCTCGTCGCCGAGGCCGGCTCGATCGCCCTCGCGCTCTTCGCCTTGCACGTCGGCCGCGCGGTGGCGGTGTACGGCTGCTTCGGGGTGATGCGCGCGCTGCGGGGCGAGCTCATCCCGACGCGCTGGCAGCACGTCATGGTCATCGGCAACATCAAGGGCGCGCTCTCGATGGCCGCCGTCCTCGCGCTCCCCGCGGAGCTGCCGTACCGCGCGCGCCTCGTCGCGATCGTCTTCGGTGTGACGTTCGTGACGCTGGTCACGCAGGCGCTCCCGTTCCGGCGCTTGCTGCTCATGTTCGGCGTCGGCGACGGGGCGACCGACGCCGCGCGCGAAGAGGCGCGCGCGACGCTCATCGAGGCGCGCCGAGGCCACGCCGAGCTCGACGAGCTGCTCGCCGCGGGGCTGGTCTCGCGGCGCCACCACGCCGAGCGCCGCGCCGCATTTCAGCGGCTCGTCATCGACGCCGAGCACGTGCTCCGCGCGTCGGACGTCCCGAGCCAGCTCACGCCCGACGCGCTCGTCGAGACGGCGCTGCTCCACGCGCGCAAGGCGGCGCTCCTCGACGCCGTCCGCCGCGGGCTGCTCTCGTCCGAGGCGGCGGAGAAGCGCGTCAACGCCATCGATCGCGAGCTCGTCGAGCTCGGCTCATCGGGAGGTCACTGATCATGCGTGTGCTCATCGCAGGCGCCGGGCGCGCCGGGCTCTCCGTCGCCGCCAGCTTGAGGACTTCGGGCCACGACGTGGTGATCGTCGAGCGCGATCCGGTGGCCGCCGCGCGCGCGTTCGAGGACTACGGCTTGGTCTCGCTGACCGGCGACGCGGCGGACGCGGCGCTCTTGCGCGACGCCGAGCTGCACCGCTTCGACGTCGTGGTGGCGATGCTCCGGCGCGACGCCGACAACCTCGCGGTGGCGTCGCTCGCGCGCGCCGCAGGCGTGCCGAAGATCCTCGTGCGCATGCGCGACCCCGAGTACCGCCCGGTCTACGAGGCGGTGGGAATCAAGCGCATCTTGAGCGAGGTCGACGTCCTCGTCGGAGCGCTCGTGACGGCGATCGAGCACGAGGCGATCCGCCACGCGATGGTGCTCGGCGGTGGCGGCTCGGTGGCGTTCGAGCTCACCGTCCCCGAGAAGGGCACGGTGGTCGGCAAGACGATCGGCGAGATCGCGACCAGCGCCGGGTTCCCGTCGTCGTGCGTGGTCGCCGGAATGGTCGACGCCTCTGGCGAATTCCAAGCACCGCGCGGCGGGTCGCTCGTGTCGGCGAAGATGACGCTGCTCATCGTCGCGCGCCGCGCCGAGCTCGGTCAGGTGGTCGCGTTCTTCATGCTGTCGAGCGACGCGTAGCCGCGATCCGCTCTATTTCCCGGCGTCCGCGGCCTTCTTGCTCGCGCCGGCGTCGGAAGCCTTCCCTGCGTCGACGCCGCCGTCGGCCGCGTTGGCGCCGGCCTTGAGCACGCCCGCGTGCGCGACGGCGAGATCGATCGCCTCGTTTACCCGCGGCGCGCTCGGCTTCAGCGTGCTCTTGCTCGTCGCCGACTCGATCACCGCGAGCTTCTTCGCGAGGGTCTCCTTGGGCTTCCCCTCCATCAGCGCCATGCCCGTCTTGAGCGCGACGATCTCCTCTTTCCACAGCGCGACCGCGCCCGCGGCGCCGCGCCACAACCCGACGCCGTACTTGCCGCCGGGCCCTTCCTTGCGCCCGAGATCCTTCTGCACGCACGGATCGTGATCGGGCGTCATCTCCGGCGGCAGCTTCTCCTCGGCCGCGCCGTCGCCGAGCGCCGCGTACGTCGCGCACGCGCCGGGGATCGCCGTCGCGATCGCCTTCAGCAGCGCGACGGCGTCGACGTCCTCGAGGACCGGCTTGCCCACGGTCGCCGCGACCTCCGCCATGCCGCGGGCCACGCTGAGGCGCAGGGCGTCCGCGCCCGCCCCCTTGCCGATCTTCATCGCGTCGATCCAGCTGTCGGCGAGCGGCACCCAGTCGCCGCGCTTCGCGATGACGAGCAGCAGCGCGACCGCCGCCGCCGACGCCTGGTCGGGCGGAGAGACGGAGAAGCCCGTCTTCGAGCCGAGCGCGGTGGCGCTCTCGGGGAGGCACCCCTGCGGGGGCGGCGCCCTCACCGGCGGCACGCACGCCGGGACGGTCTTCGTGAGCTCGTTCACGCGCTCGAGGCTGTCGTCCGCGAGCGCGTCGCGGAGCTGCTCGATGGGCGTCGGCCCCTTGCATCCGGTACCCAGCCACAGCGCCACGACGACCGGCGCTGCAAGCGATGCGCGCATACGTGCAATGTGCATGGGCCCGGAAAATACCACGAATGGTTCCGGGCCCAGCGAGAGACCGTCAGACCGTGGCGAACGCCTCGTCCGGGATGTCGAGCGCCGACTTGTCCTCGTCCGCCATGAGGCGCGCCTTCTCTTCGACGCCGGGAAGCACGTTGCGCACGTAGTACGTCGCCGCGTGGATCTTCCCCTTGTAGAAGGCTCCGTCCGGGTGCCCGTCGACGACCGTCTTGAGCTTCTCGTCCGCGATGATCGCGCCGTCGAGGAGCAGCCACGCGACGGCGAGCTCGGCCATCATCTCGAGGAAGCGGTTCGCGTAGAGCGGCACCATCCCCATGTTGCCCGTCTGGAACCACATGAGCAGGCGCATCGCGCACCCGCCGACCGCCTCGTGCGCGGCCGAGAGGCGCTTGACCGTGGGGCCGAGCGTCGGGTGGGCGCCGTGCGTCGTGATGAACTTCTGCACGTCGCCGAGGAACGCATTCAGGTTCGCGCCGCCGGCCTGCGCGAGCTTACGCCCGACGAGGTCCATCGCCTGGATGTGGTTCGTCCCCTCGTAGACCGAGAAGATCTTCGAGTCGCGGCAGTACTGCTCGACCGGGTAGTCGCGCGTGTAGCCGGCGCCGCCGTACGTCTGGATCGCCTCTTCGCAGACGCGGAACGCCTGGTCCGAGCCGTACGCCTTCACGAGCGGCACGAGCAGATCGACCTGCCCCTGGTGGTACGCCGTGAGCGTCTCGTCCTTGCCCGCGTGGAAGCGCGCCGCGTCCTGGTGGCACGTGAGCTTGATCGCGAGGGCGCGGATGCCTTCGACGCGCGACTTCATGTCGAGGAGCATGCGCCGCACGTCGGCGTGCTCGATGATCGTCACGCGCGGCGCGGTGGCGTCCTTCCAGTTCGCGATCGACGCGCCCTGCTTGCGCTCCTTGGCGTACTCGAGGGCGTTCAAGAACGCGCTCGAGGCGACGCTGATGCCCTGGACGCCGACGGCGATGCGCGCGCCGTTCATCATCTTGAACATCTGCGGCATGCCCTGATTGAGCTTCGCGTCGCCGCCGACGGGCCAGCCGATGCACTTGCCGTTCTCGCCGAAGTTGAGGACGCACGTCGCCGAGCCGTTGATCCCCATCTTGTGCTCGATGTTGCCGACGTTGACGTCGTTGTTCTCACCGAGCGAGCCGTCCGCGTTGGGGCGGACGCGGGGGACGATGAAGAGCGTGAGCCCCTTCGTGCCCGCCGGCGCGCCGTCGACGCGCGCGAGGACCAGGTGGACGATGTTGTCCGCGAGGTCGTGGTCGCCGCCCGAGATGAAGATCTTCGTCCCGCGGATCGTGTACGAGCCGTCCGCGTTGCGCGACGCGGTCGTGCGGCTCGCGCCGACGTCGCTGCCGGCCTGGGGCTCGGTCAAGCACATCGTGCCGCCCCACTGCCCGTTGAACATGCGGTTGCAGTACGTGTGCTTCTGCTCGGGCGTGCCGAAGATCTCGATGACCTCGGACGCGCCGTACGTGAGGCCCGAGTACATCGTGAAGGCCACGTTCGCGCCGCACATCAGCTCTTCGACGAGGATCTGCAGCGTCTGCGGAGCGCCCGCGCCGCCCCACTCCGGGTCGACCGAGATCGACTTCCAGCCGGCCTCGTAGAGCTTCTTCCACGCCTCTTTGAAGCCCGTGGGCGTGATCACGCGCCCGTCCACGATGCGGCAGCCCTCTTGATCGGCGGTCGCGTTGAGCGGCCCTGTGACCTCGCGGACGAAGCGGTAGCACTCCGCGACGGAGGCCCGGACCTCTTCCTCGCCCCAAGCCTCGAAGGGCCCGGCGCCGAGGAGCGCCTGGAGCTTGAACTGCTCGAAGAGCAGGAAGTTGATCTCGCGAAGGTCGGCTTTGTAGCGGTTGATGCCTTGGTTCGTCTTCGACACGTCGTCCTCCTCGGGCACTCCGTCGACTACCAGGTCCGGCCCTAATGCCGGCCCTCGCCGAGGGTGCGTGAAGAATGAATGGTCATTCAGTTTAGGGCGTGATGACGCAAGGCGCCAGGGTTTCGCGCAGGCTTCCATGTAGGTAACGGCCAAATAAGGCTGGCCGCGCGCTCTCCGCGCTCGCTCCTCCGTTGGGCGAGGACGGAGGGGCTCCGTGGGACCGGCGTCGCGCGCGCTCGCGCGCCGTCCGAAGATGGCGATATCGAAATACGCCTCGAGCCTATCGTCGCGAATGCGATTGAGGAGGCTCTCCTCGCGCGCCGGCGAACCGTCGAGCTGGCGTGCTGGTCGAGCTAGCTCGCTGTGTGTCGCGCACGATCGCCGATGCACGAATGCCGCAGAGGGTTCGCCATAGATCGCGTTGCGAAGTCCGTGCGCGTGTACCGGCTCGCAAGTTGCTTGAGTCGCACCAACTCGAATGAACAAAAGGAGCTTGGTAATGCACGTTCGTAGACCCCTCGCCGCGTCTCTCATCCTGATCGCGACGGGCGCCGTCGCGGCTGCCGCCGCGGGCTGCTCGGACGAGGAGACATCCCCCGGTAGCAAGGCCGACGCGTCGACGCCCCGCGACAGCGGCGGCACGAAGGCCGATGGCGGAGCGAGCCCGGACGGGGCGACCGTCCCCGACGCAACGACGAGCGACGGCGCGACGACGCCCGACACGAGCACGCCGACGCCCGACGCCGGGACGGCGGACGGGAGCGACGGCGCGGTGGCGCCCATCCTCGCGACCGGGACGCGTCTCCTCACCGGAGCCCACGACGTCCTCGGGATCACCTCGGACGACTACGTCGTCTACAAGGACGTCGCCGAGAACGCCGTGAAGGCGATCCCGCTCGCGGGCGGCCAGGCGATCACGCTCGCGAGCAACGCCCGCGTCCTCGGCGAGAACACCGGGGTCCTCATCTCGGGCCGCGCCGTCTTCATCTGGACGGACATGGACTTCGAGAAGAAGGGGAGGCTCCGCGCGTGGTCGCAGGCCGCCGGGACGGCGCAGCAGCTCGCGGCCACGGGCCAGTACGGAGAGGGGACGTCGCGCGCGATCGCCAGCGCGGATGGGACCAAGGTCGTCTTCGCGGCCGTCTCCGCGCTCGCGGACGGGGGCGCGCAGATCGATCTCCAGGGCGCGACGCTCAGCGCGACGCAGCCGACGCCGGTGTCCCTGGTCACGGCGATCGACACGAGCAACGCCTGCCGCATCGACCTCGCGTTCGCGGGGAACGGAACGGCGCTGACGTCGGCTTGCGCAGAAGGCACCACGACCCGCGTCGTACGCGCGTTCGACGCAGGCGGGAGCTTCGCGGGGCGCGCCGTCCTGACCTCGGCGGATCCCGAGCAGGAGAAGATCTCGGTGAGCGCGTCGGGCAACCGCGCGCTCGTGTACGGCGCGACGAGCGGAGGGGCAGGGACCACCCCCGCGATGCTCGTCGGTCTCGAGGCCGACGCGGGCGCGGCCGAGGTCGCGGCGGCGAACGTGGCCGAGGCGTACCTCAGCCCCGACGGCGCTTCGATCGTCTACCAAACCGCGGGCGGCGCGCTCCACCGGAAGGTCATCGGCGGCGCCGACACCGAGCTCCTGAACGCCGGCGTGACGGAGATCCTCGCGGTGTCGCCGGACTTCCGCTGGGCGCTCACCAGCGGTGACTCGCAGACCAACGACGCGGGCGTGAGCGACGCGGGCGACTTCCTCACGCTCGACACGCGCAACGTGACCTTGGCTTCGCTCGAGTCGGCGGTCTCGTCGCCGCTAGTGGGGACGCTCACGGGCTCCGCCGGTTGGGGGCGCACCCCGGGCGGCGACGGCTTCACGAAGGATGGGACGCACGCGCTCTTCTTCTCCGGCGTCGTACCGCCGGGCGTGGGCACGTTCACCTCGCGCGCGATCGGCGACGCGGGGACGGCCTCGAAGACCCCCGGGGGCAACGCGACCTGGGTGCGCGCGGTCGTGGGGAGCAAGGTCGTCATCGCCGAGAACGTGACGTACGTGGCAGGCGTCGCGCGCGCCGACGTGCGCGCCTTCGACACCTCGGGCGTCTCCGACACGGGCACGGTGCTCGCGACGCGCGTCGTCGGGGTCCCGAGCGTGACCGCCGCGGGGACGAAGGTCGTCTACGCCTCGCCGAACGCGCCGTCGGGCGCGGGCGTCTTCGTCGCCGACGTGCCGTGACGTACGCTCACGCGCGAGGCGCCGAGAGCGCGCCTCGCGTGTGCGCCGTTGGCGATTGAAACGTGTTCTAAGGTCGCGCGCCGACGGCCGTCGTTAGAGCTCGGCGCGCACCAACAGGAACTTGTTGTTGACGACCTTGTCGGTGACCTCGGTGTACGAGCGCGCGCCGACCTCGGATTTCAGCCCGCCGATGCGGCTGTGCTCCGTCACGAAGAACATCACCTTCGTGCCTTCTTCTTTCTTCTTCTTCAGCCACGCCGTGAAGGTCGACCCCGTCGACACGAACGCGGGCACGTGGTTGCCCGTGTAGAAGTTCTCGCCCTTCCAGTTCATCTGGTACGCGACGAGGACCTCCTCGGGCGTGGTGCGCGTCCGGTAGTACGCCTCCATGACCTCGCGCTGACCCCAGTGGGGCGCGAGCTTGACCATGTAGACGTCGAGCCCCCACGTCGCCCACACCAGCGAGAGCGCGACCAGCGCGGCGATCACGTGCGGGCGGATCGCGCGCACCGCGATGAGCAGGAGGAGCGCGCCCGCGACCAGCGAGAACGCCGTGACCGCCGCCGTGAAGTCGAGCGAGTCTGGCCACGGGCGGCGGTAGTTGTACGTGAAGAGCTGGAGGAGGCGGATCGCCCCCGGCTGGTCGGCCCCTTCGGGCTTCGAGATCAGATCGCGCCCGACGAGCGCGAGGAGCAGGGCCCCACCGACGCCCGCGGCGCCGACCATGAGGCTCTCGTGGGCGCGCCGGCGGTCGAGCGCCGCGACGTCGACGTCGACCTTCGCGATATCGCCGCGGTACGCCGTGTCGCTCACGTCGGACGCGCCCTTCAACGGGGGGTCGCCCACCGGGACCGCGTCGGCGAGGTCCTTCGCCGAGGGACGAAACGCGCGCGTGAACCCGATGGCGAGCGCGACGCCGATCGCCGTGAGCGCGATCGCGCTGATCACCTCGCCGGTCGTGACCGTGTCGCCCTTGATCTTGTCGCCGAGGATGTTCCCCGGCCAGAGCTTCGCCACGCCGACGACCACGACCGCGACGCCCGCGGCGAGCCCGCCGGCGTAGAGCGGCAGCTTCCCGCGCGCGGCGAGCGGCCGCGCCCCGAGCATGTCGTCGAGCACGACGCCGATGAGCATCGCGACCGGCGGAATGGCCGGGAAGATGTAGTGGTGGAACTTCGTCCCCATGAAGCTGAAGAGGGCGAAGGCGATGAGAAACCACATCGCGAGGAAGACGGAGACGTCGCCCTTGCCGGAGTCGGCGCGATCGGATCGGCGCAGCCAGTACGTGAGGCCGAGCGGCGCGAGCCCCGTCCACGGGAAGAGCGCGTAGCCGAGCTGCCAGATGTAGAAGCGGAAGCTCGTGTCGTCCCCCTCGTTCGTGTCGTGAACGTGGTTGAACGCGCGGTTGAACATGTCGTGGAAGATCAGGCGGTCGGTGAACGGCGCGCCGTGGCGCACGTACATCGCGACGTACCAAGGGAGCGCGACCACGAGGATGATGAGCGCGCCGCTCACGATCTCGAGCTTCAAGAGCTCCGACCACCGCTTCTTCGTCGCGATGTACACGAAGGCGCACGCCATCGGGACGGCGATGCCCATCGGGCCCTTGCCCATCGTCGCGATCGCCGCGAAGAACCACGCCGCGAGGTAGAAGAGCCGGCGCAGGCGGCGCTCGCCCCAGTTCATGTAGAGCAGCGTCCCGAGGGCGACGATCCAAGCGATGCCTTGCAGGAACGGCTCGAAGCTCCCGAACGCGCGATGGAGGCCGTAGCCGACCCCGTCGCCGTTGGGGGACAGCGACTTCGGCAGCGAAGCCGGCACTTGCGACGTGCACGCCTCGTTGCCCTGCAGCGCGCCGCAGTTGCCAGGCGAGCCGCTCTTGAACTCGTCCCAATGGACGCGGAACCCGTGGGCGCCGGGGCCGCTCACGATGAGCTCCAAGTTGCGCGAGAGCAGGTAGAGGATCTGCGGGATGGCGCAGACGAGGATCACCCCGAAGACGAGGTGCCAGCCGCTGAAGCGCAGCGTGAGCTTGCCCGCCTTCACCTCGTAGGCCTTGACGCGCACGTCCTCGTCCACGTTGAGGCCGAGGATGAGCAGGCCCATCGTCGCCGTCAGCGGCGCGACGCACGGCATGTCCGTCATCGTCTGGTGCGCGAGGAAATACCAGTCGGGCATCGTCGCGAGCACCAGCCCGCCGAGGAGCCCCGCGCGGCGGCCGTAGACCTTCGCGACGCCCTTGTAGAGCAGGTACATGCCGACGATCGTCAAGAGGACGTTCGGCGCGCGCACGACCCACTCGGGTCGGGCGATGCCGCCCGCCCCTTGCAGCATCATGTCCGCTTTGTAGTGGATCCCGAGGCTCGCCATCGAGAGCGCCTGGATCCAAAAGTTCAGAATCGGCTTCGACCAGAACCAGCCGTCTTGCGCCCACCACAGCGAGATCCAGTCGTCCCGCGCGAGGATCTCGCGCGCGACCTCGCCGTAGTGCGTCTCCCACGGATCCCAGAGCGAGAAGCTCCCCATGAACGGGAGGTAGAGGCCCGCCGCCGCGGCCACGAGCCAGAAGCCCTCGCGCCTCCACACCGGGCGCGCGAGCCCGAGCTCGTCGGTCGCCCACGGACCGAGGCGAACGCCGAGCTCGAAGATGCTCACGACGAACGCGAGGAACGAGAGCGTGACGATCACGCCCCACACGATGTTCGGCAGGTAGCCGGTCGCCGCGCCGCCGAGCGCGGCCGCGAACAGGACGAACGTGCCGAGCACGCCGCCGATCGAGGGGTACAGGCTCGCGAGCGTGGTCGACGTCGCGACGTGCTCGTCGCCGTCGTCGAACGTCCCGAGCAGGTCCATCACGCCGAACGTCGCGATGAGCACGAAGACCAGGCCGAGCGGCACGCCGACGCGGAGCTGCGCGCTGTGCGCCATCAGCAAGAACGCGAAGAGCGCTCCGACACCGGCGGTCACTCCGCCGCGCGCGACGCGCAGCGCGTTCCCGCGGTGGAGGAGCGGCGGCGCGTCGGGCGTCCCCGACAGGGCGGACGGCGCTTTGTCTTGCGGCGTCTTCGTGGACGGGACCGACGCCGGTCCGTCGTCGCTTGCGTCTTCGGACCCCTTCGCCGCATCGGCGTCGGTGGTCTCGAGGATCGCCGCGAGCTTGCCGTTGGCGGCCGCCGTCTTGGCTTCGGAGGTCGGCGGCTTGCCCGGCGGGTCGTCGGTCTTGAGGTCGCTCATGCGTGTAAGGTGCTAGGTCCCGATGTAGGGAGGGGCGTGGGGCGGGAGACCGCGAGGGCTTACCAACTTTGGGCCCCGGGTTCTACGCATTCGACAACCCAGCGCGCCATCCGTCGGCGCGCTCGGCGGCCGCTCTAGCGCAACGCCGGTCGCACTTGGCTGCCGCTCGTGAAGCGGAAGCCGCGCATGCGAATCGCCGGCACGACGCACGCCCCCGCGTCGCTCCACCACGTGGGGATCGCAGCCCGCGCGCGGGTCATCCCGTCGCAGCGCCCGAGCCCTTCGAGGAAGCTGTCGGTGAAGCGGAGGTTGCCCACGGCGCGCGTCAGCTTGCCGTGCTCGATGAGAAAGCAGCCGTCACGCGTGAGGCCGGTCATCACGGCGCGCCGGGGCTCGAGGAACCCGTTGACATAGTGTAGGCGGCACACGTAGAGGCCGCGCGCGACGCCCGCGACGAGCTCCTCGACGCTCTCGGCGGTGCCGGGGGCGAGGTGCAGCGACGTGGCGCCGACGCTGCCGCCGCCGCCGAGGTCCGAGACGATCGCGCTCCCGGTCGAGCGCGCGCCCATGCGCGCGGCGTGCAGTCGGTCGTAGAGCACCTCGCGCGCGACGCCCGACGTGATCAGCGGGACGCGCCTCCGCCAGACCCCCTCGCGATCGAACGGCGCGCCGAAGCCGACGTCGGTGGCGTCGAGCGGATCCTCGGTGATCGTGATCGCCTCGCCGGTGATGCGCTCGCCCGCGCGCCCGGCGGCGGGGCTCGTCCCTTGCTCGATCTCGGCCGCGCCGAACGCGATCGCGCCGAGCCACTCGAGCATCTCGGAGACGGCCTCGGGCTCCATCACGACATCGTAGCTCCCGGCGTCGAGCGCGATCGGATCTGCGCCCATCTTGCACCGCGCGATCGCGCGCGCCGTCTGCCCTGCGAGATCGAGCGCGCGCACGTCGCGGTGGAGCGCGCCGCCGTAGCCAGCCGCGCCGCCCGCGCCCGGCGTCTCGAGCGCCCACACCTTGAAGCCCGCGGTCGTCGCGTCGTGCGCCCGCGCGAGCCCGCGCGTCGTCGCCACGCACTGCGCGATCGACGCGGTCTCCAGCGCGCCGGCGCTCACGAGGCCCGCCTCGCGGATCGCCGCCAGCACCGGCGCGAGGCGCGCGACGCGCTCGTCCGCGGTCGCCGTCGCGGTGGCGCCGACGTAGCGCAGCGGCGCCTCGCCCGTCTCTTCGTCCGCGCCCGCGAAGCCTGCAAACTCCTGCTGCTCGGGGACGACGCTCGCGGCGCGCGATGCTTCGCGCACGACGTCGACCAGCGCGTCGCGATCGAGGCGGCTCGCCGACGCCTCGGCGACGCGCTTGCCGCGCGCGACGCGGACGAGCACCTCCGGCTCCTGCACCTCCATGTGCTGCCCGAGCTCACCGATCGCGAACCGCGCGAAGCCGCGCTCCCGCACGCGCGCGTACATCTCCACCTCGGGCTCGCCGGCGGCCGCGAGAACGTCCTTGCACAATGCAAGCAGCGCCGCCGAGGCGCTCTCGCCGCTCACGTGCCACCTGCCGTGCTGCCGACGCGGACGTCGCGAAAGCGCGCGGGGGACGCGCCGTGCGCGACGCGCATGGACTGCATCGGGTCGCCCTTTCCGCACGTCGCGATGCCCCACAGGCGCCACTCGCTCGCGCCGCAGATCGCGTCGCAGCTCCCCCAAAACTCGGGGGTCACGCCCGAGTACACGGGATCACGCAGGATGCGCGTGCGCTTGCCGTTCTTGATCTCCCAGGCGATCTCGCACGAGAACTGAAAATCGAGGCGGAGATCGTCGATGCTCCAGCTCTTGTCCGTCGCCATGAGGACGCCATCTTTCGTGTCGGCGACGAGCTCTTCGAGCGTGCCTCGGCGCGGCTCGAGCGAGACGTTGACCATGCGGATCAGTGGCGTGCGGTTCCACCCGTCGGCGCGCATCGTCCCGGTCGACGGGCGCCCGATCGCGGCGGCCGTCTCGCGGCCCGACAAGTAATCGACGAACGTCCCCGCCTGAACGAGCGGGTGCTTCCCAGCGGCGACGCCTTCGTCGTCCCAGCCGAACGTGCCGAAGCCCGACGGCGTCGTCGCGTCGGCGACGAGATCGACGATCGGCGCGCCGTAGCGCAGCTTGCCGAGCAGATCGGGCTGGAGGAACGAGCCGCCGGCGAGCGAGATCTCGCCGCCCATCGCGCGATCGAGCTCCGTGGGGTGCCCGCACGACTCGTGGATCTGGAGGCCCACCTGGCTCGACTCGAGGATCAGCGCACGCGTGGCTTCGGGGCACGGCGGCGCCTTCAGGAGGGCGCACGCTTCGTCGGCGAGCCGATCGACGTTGCCCAGCAAATCAAGCCCATCGAGCGCCTCGTAGCCCCCCTGGAAGCCCTCGCACCCTTGCCACGTCGGGTAGCTGCGCTTCTGCGCTTCGCCCGCGTCGTCGACCGCGACGACCAGCATCCCGCACGCGCCGTACGTGAACGACTGGCGCGTGTCGGTGCCCTCGGTCGTGACCAGGCGCTTGTGCACGCGGCTCCATTCCATCCACGCCTCCGCCGACCGGATCGGCTTGCCCTTCGCGAGGAGGGCGCGGACCGGCGCCTCGAGCGCGGCGAGCTTCGTCTCGAGCGGGATCGTGAACGGGTCGATCCGCGCCGGCGTCTCGTACGTCCCGATCGCGCCGTCGCGCTCCGGAAAGACGACGTCGCTCACCGCGATCGTCCCGGTCGCCCGCGCGATCGCGATCGCGCGCTTCACCGCGTCGACGACGCGCGCCTCGGACAAATCGGCGCTGCACGCGAAGCCCCACGCCCGCGCGCCGAGCACGCGGACCCCGATGCCTTGGGTCCGCGCCGTCGTGACCTGCTCGGGGCGACCGTCGCGGATGCGGATCCGCTCCGCCTTTTCGGAGACGAAGCGCGCTTCGCCGTAGCGGACCTCGGAGCTCGAACGGAGATGCGCGAGGGCCGCGGCGAGCGCGCTGTCGACGTGGGGATGCGAGCGCATCCCCGCACGATAGCCTCTTATCTCGCGTCTGAGCGCGACGCCGACCTCACAGCTCGTCGGCGAGCACCCGCGACGCCTCGAGCCGCGCGCGCGCCTCGATCATGCCCGCGCGCTGCTGCTGCGACTCCTCGACGAGCTCCTTCGGCGCGCGGTCGAGAAAGCCCTTCGATCCGAGCTTCTTCTCGAGCGCCGAGAGCTCCTTGTCGAGCTTCTTCAGCTCGCGCTCGATGCGCGTCCGCTCTTTGTCCGCGGTCACGAGGCCCTTCAGGCCGACGAGCACCTCGACGACGCCTGCGCTCGTCGAGACGATCTGCGCGACCGTCGCGGGCGGCCGCGCCCCGCCGGATTTCTCGATCACGAGCTCGCCCGAGACCTTCACGAGCTGGCGGATCGAGAACTCGTTGCGCGTGAGGAGCTCGGAGAGCGCGACGTCGTCGGTGCGCAGCGTGAGCGGGATCTGCGCGCCCGGATGCACCTCGTACTCGCTGCGGATCGTGCGCGCGGCGGAGATCGCGGCCTGCAAGCACGTGACCTCGGCCTCGACGACGTCGTCGATGCGTCCGTCCGCGCCGGGGACGGGGTAGGGGGCGAGCGCCAACGTCACCGGTCGCGACGCGGGCTTCGGGACGCGCTGCCAGAGCTCCTCGGTCACGTACGGCACCAAGGGGTGCAGCGCGCGGAGCGACGTCTCCAGCACGTACGCGAGCGTCTGCCGCGTCTCCTCGGCGGCCGCCGCGTAGGGCCCCTCGGCGTGCGCGAAGACCGTCTTCGTGAGCTCGAGGTACCAGTCGCAAAAATCCGTCCAGAAGAAGCGGTAAAGCTCGGTCGCCGCCTCGTCGACGCGGAACGCGTCGAACCCCTCGTGCGTCTTCACGAGCGCGTGCCCGAGGCGCGAGAGGATCCACCGGTTGTAGATCCACGCCGGCGCGGGCACGCCGTCGGCGCTGGTCTTGCCGAACGCGGCGACGTGCTCGAGTGAGAAGCGCGTCGCGTTCCACACCTTGTTCAAGAAATGCCGGTACCCCTCGACGCGCTTCGGCGCGAGCGCGATGCGCTTGTTGCTCGGCGGGTACGTCGACAGCGTGAAGCGCGCGGCGTCGGCGCCGAACGCCGGGAACCCCGAGCCCATCGTCGCGGCCGACGGGTACGCCTTCTTGAACTTCGACAGCGCCTCGCCCTCGGGCGCGCCAGGCATCGTCTTCTTGACCATCTCCTCGAAGGTCGCGCCCTGGATCAGATCCAGCGGGTCGATGACGTTCCCCTTCACCTTGCTCATCTTGTCGCCGGTCTCGTCGACGATGAGCCCGTGCAAGAGGACGCGGCGGAACGGCGCCTTCCCCATGAAGTGGACGCCGAACATCATCATGCGGGCGACCCAGAAGAACAGGATGTCGTAGCCCGTCTCCAGATCGCTCGCCGGGTAGAACTTCTTCAGCGACGCGGTCTCTTCGGGCCAGCCCATCGTCGAGAACGGCCACAGCGCGCTCGAGAACCACGTGTCGAGCACGTCGGGGTCTTGCGTCCAGTCGTCGCCGCACTCCGCCGGCCGCTCGCGCGCGACGCGGATCTCGCCGTTCGGCCCGTGCCACGCGGGGATCTGATGCCCCCACCACAGCTGCCGCGACACGCACCAGTCCTGGATGTTCTCGAGGAAGTGGTCGTACGTCTTCTGCCACTCCGCGGGGAGGATCACGGTCTCGCCGCTCTTCACGGCGTCGAGCGCGCCCTGCGCCATGTCCCCCATCTTGAGGAACCACTGCGTCGAGAGCATCGGCTCAATCACCGCGCCCGAGCGCTGGCTGCGCGGCACGGTCAAGCGGTGCGGCTTCGTCCCGCGCGCGAGCCCCTTCTCGTCCAGCGCCTTCTTCACCGCGGTGCGCGCGCGCCCGCGATCGAGGCCGGCGAACGCGCCGCCGTTCTCGTTCACGGTGCCGTCGAGGTTGAAGATGTTGATCTCCTCGAGGCCGTTCCGCTTGCCGGTCGCAAAATCGTTGAAGTCGTGCGCGGGCGTGACCTTCACGGCGCCGGTGCCGAACTTCATGTCGACCAAGATCGCGTCGGTGACGATCGGCACGAGGCGATCGACGAACGGGTGCACGAGCTTCTTGCCGTGCAGGTGGGTGTAGCGCGGATCGTCCGGGTGAACGGCCACCGCGGTGTCGCCGAGCATCGTCTCCGGGCGCGTCGTGGCGACGACGATCTCGCCGTCCTCGCCGTCGATTTTGTACGCGAACTCGTAGAGCTCGCCGCTCGTCTCCTCGTGATCCACCTCGAGGTCGGAGAGCGACGTGCGCTGCACCGGATCCCAGTTGATGAGGCGCGTCGCGCGGTACATGAGGCCCTGCTCGTAGAGGCGCACGAACGCCTCCCGCACGGCGACGTTCATGTCCGCGTCCATCGTGAACTTGGACCGCGGCCAGTCGGCCGACGCGCCGAGGACGCGCATCTGCTCGGCGATGCGTCCGCCGCTCGCCTCTTTCCACTCCCACACGCGCTTCTCGAACGCCTCGCGCCCGAGGTCCTGCCGCGTCTTGCCCTCGCGCTGCAGGAGCCGCTCGACCACGGTCTGCGTCGCGATGCCCGCGTGGTCCATCCCCGGCTGCCAGAGCGTGTTGAACCCGCGCATGCGGTGCCAACGAACGAGCGCGTCCTGCAGCGTGCAGAAGAGCGCGTGCCCCATGTGCAGCGAGCCGGTCACGTTCGGCGGCGGCATCGGGACGACGTAGACCGGGCGCTTGTCGTCCTCGCGCGCCTCGGCGCGGAAGACGCCGTGCGTCTCCCAGAACGCGTACCAGCGCGCCTCGACCTCGCGCGGGTCGTAAGCCTTGTTCAGATCTGGAAGGGTGCCGGGGGTGCCGGAGTCGGCGGGAGCCTCGCTCATGGCGAGACGCCTAGCACACTACGAACGTGTTCACGCGCGCGAGCGGCGAGGCGATTTCGGGATCCACGAAGCGCCGAGGAGCGCGAGCCACGCGCGCTCCACCTGCGCCTCGCGCGCTACTTCATCAAGCGGGCGATTTCTTCTTTGATCAGCGCCTCGGCGAGCTGCGGGACGACCTCCCACACGATGCGCTCGACCACCTCACGCGAGAGCGCGAGGACGGCGTCCGACTGCGCGGGCGTGAGCCCCATCTCGCCGAGCTTGCCGGCCATCTGGCCGTTCACGGCGCTCGCCGTGGCCGACGCGGCGGCGGCGACAGGCGCGGCTGCGGGCGCCTTCTCGACCGGCGCGGGCGCGGCCTTGGGAGCCGGCGCGGGGGCCGCTGCCGCGGCGGGCTTCGGCGCGACGTAGGGCGACTTCATGGACGGCGCCGTCTCGGTCGGCTGAGCAGGCGGCGGCGGGGGTGCGGCTGCTGCGGCCGCGGGTTGCGCTGCGCCACCCTCTTTCGCGAGGAGCGCTTTGCGCACTTTGTCGAGCGCAGCCTGGGTGTCGAACGGCTTGTCGATGTTGTCATCGGCCCCGGCCTCCTTGCCCTTTCCCGAGTCGTACGGCGTGAACTTGCTCGAGAGCAGCAAGATGACCGCCGCGGCGTCCTTCTGCCGAATCTCCTTGCAGAGCGCGTACGCGTCGTCCCCCTCCAGGGAAGTGTCGATGAGAACGACGCTGGGATCCTCGCTCAGCTTCGCGAGGGCCCCCGCGCGGTTCTCCGCGGTGACGACGTTGAAGTCGTCGCCGCCGAAGGTGATCTCGAAAACCTTCCGCATCGTGGCGCTGTCATCGACGGCGAGCAGAGTCTTGGACACGTGCTGTTCTCCTAAGACCTCGGGCGCCTCTCGGCGTCGTCCCAAGGTCGGTTGTCCTGCTTCCGCGCGCGCGCTCGGGTACTGCTCGTGTCTTCTAAAGCGTCCGGAAAACGAGCGCGTCACGGCCCAACGAAGACGGTAAAATCTGGCCGATTGTGAAGAAGACCTTCCGACAGTGTCAAGCGACCTATGACGAGAAGGTGTAGAGCGCTCTCATGAGCCGGCCGTCCTCGAGGAAAAGTCCGCCCCGCCCGCGCGATTCGTCTGGCGATTCGCCCAAGGCCCCGTCGCCGCCACGCGCGGCGGACGTGTCTGCGCGTGTGGGCGGTGTAAGCACCGTCACGCCGGAGCTCGCCGGGAGCGCGATCGACGCGATCGTCCGCACGCTCTTCGAGGCGTCGTGGGGGCAAGCGCGCGCGTGGATCGAGGCGGGCAAGGTCACCGTCGACGGAAACGTCCTGCTCGACACCACGCGCCGCGTGCGCGCCGGCGTCAGCGTCGTGCTCAACATGGCGGCGCCGCGCCCGCGCAAGGGCGGATCGCTCGGGCGCGAGGCGGTCGTGCACGTCGATCCGCACGTCGTCGTGGTCGACAAGCCGCCGGGCATCAGCACGGTGCCCTTCGACGGGATCGTCGTCGGCGGCGACGCGTCACGCGGCCACGTGAAAGAGAGCGACGGGACGCTCGACGCGCTCGTGCGCGACTACCTCGCGCGGACGCAGCGCCTCACCGCGCGGGCCGGCGGTCGCGCGCCGCTCGGCGTCGTGCACCGCATCGACAAAGAGACCAGCGGCCTCGTCGTCTTCACGCGGACGTGGCTCGCGAAGCAGAGCCTCTCGTCGCAGTTCCGCGCGCACAGCGTGCATCGCCGCTATTTCGCGATCGTGCACGGCCGCGCGGAGTCGCGCACGTTCGAGACGCACCTCGTCGAGAACCGCGGCGACGGGCTCCGCGGCTCGGTCGAGCACATGCGGGGCAAGCGACGCGGCGAGCAAGGGCAGCGCGCGGTGACGCACATCGAGGTCGTCGAGCGACTCGCCGGCGGTGCCACGCTCGTCGCCTGCCGCCTCGAGACGGGGCGCACGCACCAGATCCGCATCCACCTCGCAGAGGTGGGAAACCCCCTCGTCGGCGAGCGGGTCTACATTCGCGGCTTCGCAGGCCCCGAGATCGTCGCGCCCCGCCTCATGCTGCACGCGGCCGAGCTGGGCTTCGTTCACCCCGCGACGGAGCAACCGGTGCACTGGGAGCGGGCCCTCCCGAAGGACATCGAGGAGACCCTCGCGCGTCTCCGTCTGTCTCCGACCTGACGCGCGCGCAAAAGAGAGCTAGATTTCCAAGGCTCTCGATGGCCGAGCTTAGTCAACGCGCGCGCAACATCCTCTACCACGCGGTGGTCGAGTACGTGTCCACGGGGGAGCCCGTCGGATCGCGCACGCTCTCGAAGAAGGCGGGGCTCGATCTCTCGCCGGCGAGCATCCGCAACGTGCTGAGCGATCTCGAGGAGCTCGGCTACCTGATGCAGCCGCACACGAGCGCCGGGCGCGTGCCGACGGACAAGGCCTTCCGCCTGTTCATCGACGTGCTCATGGAGGTGCGCGACCTCTCCGCCGAGGATCACGAGCGCATTCGCGTGCGCTTCGAGCGGATGGAGCCTGGGCAGAACGTCATGCGCGCGACGGGGCAGCTCTTGAGCGAGCTCACGGGGACCGCCGCGGTGGTGATGACCCCGCGCGCGGAGACGCTCACGCTGAAGCACCTCCGTTTCATCCCGACCGCGCCCGGCGAGGTCCTCGCGGTGCTCGTCATGTCGAACGGCAGCGTGCAAAACCGCTTCTTTCGCGCGCAGCTCACCGACGTCGATCTCTCCAAGATCCACAACCTGCTCGACGACGTCATCGAGGGGCGGAGCCTCGGCGACCTCCGCGAGCTCTTCGCGCGGCGGTTGGCGACCGAGCGCGTGAAGCACGACGACCTCCGGCGCACCGCGTTCGAGCTCGGCGAGGCGGCGGTCAACGAGGCGGCGGAGTCTCCGTCGGACCTCGTGATCGAGGGGCAATCGAAGCTCTTCGGCAAGCGCGAGTTCGCCGACGCGGACGGCATGAAGCACGTGGTCTCGGCGCTCGACGCGCGCGAGCAGCTCGTTCGCTTGCTCGACGAGACGATGGCCGCGAAGGGCGTGTCGGTCGTCGTCGGGCGCGAGGCCGGCGAGCTCGGTGGCGGGCAGCTCTCGATCGTCGGCGCGAGCTACATCGACCACGGCCGCCCCGCGGGGACGATCGGGATCATCGGCCCGACGCGTATGGATTACCCGAAGATGGTGCCGCTGGTGACCGCGACCGCGAGGGCGATGAGCGCGTTCATCGAGCGGACGCACCGCGGCGAGCGCGAAGAGCGGCAGCTCGCGCACGTCGGCCCCGACCGCGACTCGGACGACTGACGGCGCGGCCGGTGAAAATGCCACGCGCGTCCGAAGGACGAATCGTGGTTTACTGACGACGCCATGCGAGCAAGCCCGCCCGATTTGCCGGGCAGTCTTACGTCCGACTCTCCCCTCGATCGCTCGCTGTCGCTGCTCCTCGCCGGAGAGAACGAAGCCGCGCTGCGGTGGAGCGCCGCCGCCGTCGAGCAGGAGGCGGCGACGTCGAGCGCGCTGATCCTGACGTGCCGTCTGCTCTCGACGCTCGGCCGCACCGAGGCGGCGATCGAGGGCTTCGAGCTCGGCCTGCGCCGCGCGGTCGACGCGGGGAACCTCCCGCTCGCGGTCGCCGCCGTCGGCGATCTGCGCGAGCTCGGCGTCGACGTGGACGCGTACCTCGACGACATCGCGTCGGCGTTCTGCCGGGACTCCCCGCGCCTGACGGAGGCCGCGGTCCCGCCGCCGCCGCTGCCGCAACTCGAGGAGTTTCATCCGCTGAGCTCGTTCCTCATGGGGCCTGCGCTCCTCTCGAAGGCGACGCAGATCATCCACGAGGCGCGGCAGCAGCACGAGCAGGCCGAGGCGTCGCTCGAGGTGCCGCTCATCACGCCGCTGCCGCTCTTCAGCGCCCTCGAAAAGGAGGGGCTCCGCGCGCTCATCTCGGCGTTCGAGATGATCACCGTGCCGGCCGGCCAGTGCGTCATCGAAGAGGGCGAAGAGGGGGCCGAGGCGTACATCGTCGCGCGCGGCGAGCTCGAGGTGCGGCGCGCGCCTCCGCCGCCGAGCGAGGACGAGAGCGAGACGAACGGCGTCATGTCGCAGGGGCCGAGCACGCTCGCGCGCCTCACGAACGGCGCGCTCTTTGGCGAAATGGCGCTCCTCTCGCGCGCGCCGCGCGCCGCCAGCGTCGTCGCAAACCGGCCGTCGATCCTGCTCGTCGCCACGCGCGACGCGCTCGAAGCCGTGGCCGAGAAGCGCCCCGACGTGGGCGTCGAGCTCGCGGCGCACTGCCGCCGGCGCATGGTCACGAACCTGGTGCGCACGTCCCCCGTGCTGCTGGTCGTCGCGCCGTCGGAGCGCACCGCGCTGGTCGAGCGGTTCGAGACGCGCGTCTTCGAGAAGGGCGACAAGCTCATCACCGAGGGCGAGGACACGGCAGGGCTCCACCTGATCGCGTCGGGCGAGGTCGCGATCGTCGGCCACGACGACGGCGAGTCGGTCGTCATCGCGACGCTCGGTGTGGGGGAGACCGTCGGCGAGGTCGCGCTCGTCCTGCGGCGCAAGGCGAACGCGGACGTCGTCGCCGTGCACCCGACCGTCACGCTCTTCTTCCCGCGCGAAGAGTGGCTGACGCTCGTGCAGGACCACCCGGCGATCTTGCACGGTCTCTACCTGCTCGCGATCAAGCGCGACGAGGAGACGTCGCTCGTCCTCGAGACCGAGCCGGCCGACGTCGCGGACGACTACGTCCTTCTCTGACGCGCACGCCGTTCTCTGAGGCGTGCGCTCTCGCGTGGCTCGTCGCGACCTAGCCGCACGAACTAGAACACGTTTCACACCTCGAAATGCGAAGCCCGCTCACGCGCCAATGCGCGGAGCGGGCCTTCGTCAGCGACCGTCTCGCGGCGGGCCTACTTGCAGACGTTGCCGACGCACGTCTTGCCGCCGGTGCAGTCGGACGCCTTCGTGCACTCGGGCGTCGCCTCCGCCAGCGTGCGGCACACGCCGTCCGCGGCGCAGTACCCGATGCGCGCGTCGATCGTGCGGCACTCGTCGGCGTTCACGCAGCGGTACTTGCAGTAGCCCGTCACGCACGCCTGGTTCGCGTTGCACTGCGCCTGCGACGTGCAGTTCGGCTTCGGCCGGGTGTCGAGGACGCACGCGCCTTGGTTGCAGTAGTTGCCCGCGCCGCACGTCGCGTCGTCGGTGCAGGCGGGGACGCAGGCGCCGCTCACGCACCTCGGCGCGCTCGTCGGGCAGCTCGCGTTCGACGTGCAGCCTGCCGTCGGCTTCGGCTCGCAGGCGCCCTTCACGCACGTGGCGTCGGCGCCGCACGCGTGGGTCTCGTCGCAGCCCGCGAGGCAGCGACCGTCAGTGCAGATGCTGCCGGGTCCGCACTCGCTCGAGTACTTGCACACGCTCGCGGGCGGCGTGCACGCGCCCGCGATGCACACGTCGGCGCCGCTGCAGTCGGTCTGCGTCGCGCACCGGCACGGCCCGTTCGCGCCGCCGCACGCCTCGCACTTGCTCGCCGCGCACGTCTTTCCCGCGCCGCAATCGGCGGGCTTCGTGCACTCCGGCCCGGGCGGGATCGCCGCGCACGCGCCGGCCGTGCATTGCTCGCCCGTCGCGCACTGCGCGCTGTCGGTGCATGGGCACGCCGCTGCGCCGTTGCCGCACGCGACGCACTTCTTCTCCGTGCACGTCTTCCCCTTGCCGCAGTCGACGGCGTTCGTGCACTCCTTCGTCGGAGGCACCGTCCCGTCGGGCGTCGGCGCGACGCACACGCTCGCCTTGCAGACCGTTCCCCGGTCGCACGACGCGCTGTCGGAGCACGTCTTGAGGCACCCCGCCTCCGTGCAGACGGTCCCGGCGGGACAGCTCAAATTGCCCGTGCAGGCTGCGGCCGCCGGCGGCTTCACCGTCGCGCAGCCGTAGCCGTCGCACTCGTAGCAACCGGCGCCATCGCAGTAGTAGCTGGCGTCCTCGGCCCCACATCCCGTCGCGAAGACGGCTGCGCCGAAGAGCGTGACAGTCGCCGCCACGATGGCTCGGCCCGCGTTACGGTTCGTTCCACGCATCGATGCCTCCAAGAACCTCTCCGAGGGCGCGGTGCCGCGTCAGCGGTGCCGCAAAAGAGTTACCGCGGACGCGCCTCTCGTCCCGGAAGTATCCACGGGTCGTGCCAGCACCACAACTCGCGCGAGCGATCGAGAAAATGGCTGCGAGGGGAGAGGGGCCAGCCGGCACCGTGAAGCGAGCGCGACGTTTCTGCCGGGGCAGGTGTAAACGGCTGTTGATAGGGCTCGGAGGCGCGCCGCCTACTCCTTGACCGGCGCGGCCCCAGAGAGTACGCCCCGCACCATGAACATGTGGCTACGGTCTCTCCTCGCTGTGTGTGTCGCGTCATCGGTCGCGCTCGCTGGAACCGACGCTCTCGCACAGGCCGCCGCCGCGCACCCGCCGGCCGCCGCCGTGAAGGTCGCCGTCATCGACGTGCAGCGCGCGGTCATGCAGACCGAGGACGGGCTCCGCGCCCAGGCGACGCTGAAGAAGGTCTTCGACAGCCGTCAGCAGGAGTTGAACCGCAAGCAGCAGGATCTCGCCAAGCAGAAGGACGAGATCGACAAGCAGGCGAAGGTGATGTCCAAAGAGGCGTACACCAAGCGCGCCGAAGAGTGGCAAAAGCAGATGATGGAGCTCCAGGCGATCTTCGTCGAGTACAACAAGGAGCTCGAGAAGAAGCAGAAGGAGATGACGGATCCGATCGTCGAGAAGGTGCTCGGCATCGTGAAGCGCCTCGCGACGACTGAGGGCTTCGACCTCGTCGTCGACCGCGCGACCGTCGCCTTCGTGCGCGGCGATCTCGACCTCACCGACCGCTGCATCCAGCTCTACAACAGCGGCGGCGCGGCTCCCGCGAAGCCTTGAGCGCGGCGGCCTGGGACGGCGTCGTCCGCCTCCGGCCTGTCTCATCCCGCGAGCTCGTCTCGCACCTCGGTGGCGTCCTCTCGGGCGCCACTGCCAATTTAACGCTCGCGCGCTTCGTGCCGATCGAGCACGCCGGCTTCGGCGACGTCGCTCCGCTGCTCGCGTCGCGGTTCGCGCGCTATGCCTCCGCGGCCTCCGCGCGCGGCGCGCTGATCCTTGCGGACGCGGCGCTGGCCGCGCACGTGAAGCCCGCGAGCGCGCTGATTTGGGCGCACGCGCACGCCGCGTGGGCGATGGCGGAGATCCTCGCGCGCCACGCGGACGTGCCCGACGCGCCCGCCACGTTCGGCGAGGGGGGCGCCGTCGGACCGCACGTCGTCTTCGGCCCGCGCGTGGTGGTGGGCGCGCGCGTGCGCATCGACGCGTCGAGCGTGATCGGGCGTCCCGGCTTCGGGTGGGCGCTCGCGCCGACCGGCGAGATGCGCGCCGTCCCGCAGCTCGGCGGCGTCGTGATCGAGGACGACGTCGTCATCGGCCCGCTCTGCACGATCGACGCGGGCACGCTCTCACCGACGCGGATCGCCCGCGGCGCGAAGCTCGACGCCCACGTGCACGTCGGCCACAACTGCGTCATCGGAGAGGGGTCGATCGTCGCCGCGCAGTCGGGCTTCGCGGGCTCCGTGAAGGTCGGCCGCGGCGTCCTCGTCGGGGGGCAGGTCGGCGTGGCGGACCACGTGACGATCGGCGACGGCGCGCGGATCGCCGCGAAGAGCGGCGTCATCGGCGATGTACCGGCTGGCGCGACCGTGGCAGGATACCCGGCCGTCCCGCGCGCGAAGTGGCTTCGCGCGCTCGCATGGGCGTACCGCGCGTCGCGCGGACCTTCTTCGGAGCTTACCGAGCCGTGACGAACACCCCGACGCTCCCCTCGCGGATCGACATCGATCGCATCCTCCAGATCCTCCCGCACGGCTGGCCGTTCGTGCTCATCGATCGGGTGACGTCGATCGCCCCGGGCGAGGTCATCCGCGGGCACAAGTGCGTGACGATGAGCGAGCCGTGGTTCCAAGGCCACTACCCCGGTCGGCCGATCATGCCCGGCGTCTTGATCATCGAGGCGCTCGCGCAGATCGGCGGCATCCTCGCGTACGCGAGCGCGCCCTTCGATGCGTCGACGTCGCTCATGTACTTCCTCGGGATCGACCGCGCGAAGTTCCGGCGGCCGGTGATCCCGGGCGACCGGCTCGATCTCGAGGTGAGCGTCCTCCAGCACCGCACGAACGTGTGGAAGCTGCGCGGCGAGGCCTCGGTCGACGGATCGCTCGCGGCGCAAGCGGACCTCCTCGCGAGCGTCGTCGACCGCGAGAGGTGAGCCTGTCGCGATGAGTGCTCGGATTCACCCGACGGCCGTCGTCGAGGACGGCGCGACGCTGCTCGGCGACGTGGACGTCGGTCCCTACGCGGTCATCGGCGCGCGCGTCGTGCTCGGCGACGGGTGCCGCGTCCACGCGCACGCGGTCCTCTCGGGCGTCGTCCGCGCGGGCGCGCGAAACGTGTTTCACGCGTTCTCCGTCGTGGGAGGCGCGCCGCAAGATCGGCGCTACGCGGGCGAGGACGCACCGGTCGTCCTCGGAGAGGACAACGTGATCCGCGAGCACGCGACGGTGCACGGCGGGACGAACGGCGAGACGACGCGCATCGGCGCGAGCAACCTGCTCATGGTCGGCTGCCACGTCGCGCATGACGTGCAGATCGGGTCGTCCTGCGTGATCACGAACGGCGTGCAGCTCGCAGGGCACGCGGTGGTCGAGGACCACGCGAACTTCGGCGGCTTGAGCGCGATCGCGCAGTTCGTCCGCGTGGGCGAGGGGGCGTTCGTCGCCGGCGGCGCGATGTGCGAGCGCGACGTGCCGCCGTTCGTCATCGTGCAAGGCGACCGCGCCCGCGTCCGCGCGCTCAACGTCGTCGGCCTGCGTCGTCGCGGTGTGCCCGCCGAGTCGATCGCCGCGTTGCGCGCGGCGTTTCAAGCGATTTACGCGAGCGGTTTGCCCCGCGCCGAGGCGCTCCGCGAGGTGAACCGCGACGATCCGTTCGTCGCGCGCTTCGTCCTCGCGCTGGAGCGCCCTCCGCTCGCGCGCACGCGCTGAGCCGGGCCGTGCGCGCTACGGCAGCTTGCCGGAGCCGATGATGTCGTCGAACGCGCGATCGAACTCGTCGTCCGCCCCCACCGCGGCGGCCCGCACCATCGGCTGCTTCGTCTCGGGCTTCGCGAGGCGTCGAATCCGCTCTTGCACGTCGCGGTAGTTCGGATTCTGGCGGAGGACGCGCTGGTAGTACGAGAGCGCCTCCTTCACGAGCTTCTTCGCCTCGTACGCGATGCCGATCTCGAACGAGAGGACCGTCTCCTGCTCGGCGGTGCGCTGGGGCGCGTGCACGCCGCGCATGAACGCGTCGATCGCCTCGTTGATGTTGCCGCGCTCCATCTGGATCATGCCGATCATCGACTGGCAGACGCACTCGCGCTTCGGGTCGCGCGCCGAGATCTCGAACTCGCGGATCGCGTCGTCGAGGAGCGCCATCTCTTTGTACGCGACGCCGAGGTCGTAGTGCGCCTGCGCGTCGTCGACGGAGATCTGCTTGGCGACGCCCTCTTTGAACTTCGCGAAGACCTCTTCGACGTCGACCTGCTGCTCCGTATCCATGTACGGGGCGGCCTCGTTCGTCGGACCATCCATCCCCTCGATCGCGTCGAGCGTCGCGGCGATGTCGAAGCTGCGGTCGACGTGCTCCGAGGGCGGCGCCTCGGACTTCTTCGGCATCTGCCGAGGGCCAGAGCCGGACTGCGCGCTCTGCTCCTGGGCGTCGAGCTCGACCATTCGCTCGACGATGAGCGGGTGATCGGGCAGGCGCGCAAGCTGCTCGGAGAGGATCGATCGCGCGTCGTCGTAGAGCCCGCGTGACGCGAAGAATTCCGCCTCTTCGAGGGCCTCTTCGAGCTCGGGGCCTGCCATCGGACGGCGCGAGCTGACGCTCCCGTCCATGTGCGGCACCGGCGCCGGCCCGCTGAACGTGTCGGAGAGCTCGGGCCGCATCGAGGGGCGCTTGCCCACGAGATCGAACGACGCTTCGCTCTCCGGCGGCTGATCGAGCGGGAAGCTCGGGAGCGGCTGGTCGCTGCCGAACGGGTCGTCGATCCGCTGCATCCCGCGGGGCGGGGGAGGCGGAGTATGCGGCGCCGGCGCGCGGCGGTTCGAGTACGGCGCGGCTTGCTCGGGGGGGCCGACCTCTTCGAGGTCGTACGACGGGAGCGGCTCGTTCGGGTCGTACTGCTCGTAGCGAGGATCGCGGCCGAGCACGGCCGGCACGTACTCGTCGTCGGCGGGAGGCGGCGCCTCTTCTTCCTCGATGATGTCGTAGCCGAGCTCGCGCAACATCTGGATCGCGCGGGCGTTCGTCGTGTCGACGGAGAGGACGTCCTGCAGCGCGCGCGCCGCGGCGTCCGCGTCGAGCATGTCGACGAAGACCCCGGCGAGGATCAGCATCTCCTCGACAGCCTCTTCGTTCCGCCCCGCCTCGAGCAGCGCGTCGCGTAGGCACTCGCGCACCTCGATCGATCGCGGATGAATCTCGAGGCCGATGCGCAGCGTCTCGATCGCGCGCGAGTAGAGGCGCGCGCGTCGGAACGACGTCGCGTCCGCGAGGATCCGCGCAAGCTGCGCGCGCACGTCGGCGGTCGGCGCGTTCTCGCCCTGCTCGTCGACGACCTCGATCGCCGCCTCGTCGACGTAGACCTCGCTGCCGCCGCTGCCGTAGCGCTGATCGGGCCGCTCGCTCGGGCGCAGCGGGAACGCCTGCTCCGACGGCATCTCGATGTCGCCGGTGCCGATCTCCTCGTAGGAGAGATCGTCGTCGGGCGGCGGGAGCTCGCGCGCCGCCTGCCTGCGCGCCCACGGATCTTGGTGCTGCCCACGCGGCGGAGGCGGTGGGGGCGGCGGCGGTGGCGGGGCCGGGCGCGCGTAGGGATCGGGCGCCTCGCGGCCGTACGCCTCTTGCCGGTACGCCGCGCGCGGATCGTGTTGCTGCTGCGCGTGCGCGTTGCTCTGCCGACCGTAGGGATCTTGATCTTGCCGAGACTGCCGCGACTGCTGCGTCGGAGGCGGCGGGGGCGGCGGCGGTGGCTCGGGCTGCGGCTGTACGCCCGCCAGCTGCATGACGACCTCGTCGTGCGGCGCGAGGCGAAGGAGCTTCTCGATGAGCTGCTTGAAGAGGTCGGGCTTGTTCTGATCGCGCGCGAGGCGCGCCATCTCCTTTTGGACCTCGATCGCCTTCGGCCCTTGGCCGATCGCGTTGAACGCCTTCGCCAGCAGCGCGAGCGTGTCGAGGTCCTTGGGGTTCGCCTGGAAGCAGACCTGGAGCTTCGCGAGCGCGAGCATGCCGTCAGTCTGCTGCCCGCGCGCGAGGTAGAGCTCCGCCGCGATCCGCGCGTGCGCCGGGTCGGGCTTGTGATGGAGCAAGCGCTCGAGGACCTTGAGCGCGTCGTCGCGCCGCCCGAGCTTCACCAGCGTCGACGCGGCGAAGGCGAACTCTGTGACTGCGTTGTCGATGTCCTTGATGCGCGAGAGCGCCTCAGCCAGGCGCAGGTGCGGCAGCGGGTTCGTCGGGTCGAGCTCGACGATCTTGCGGAAGACGTCGATCGCCTCTTGCTCGCGCTGCGCGCGCTGGAGGCGCGTCGCGACCTCGTCGAGGGTCGCGAGCGCGTCGCTCACGAGGCCGAGCTGTTGGTAGAGCTCCGCGAGGCGCGGCGCGATGTGCGCATACCGCTCTTCGAGCTGCGGGACGTGCTTCGCGATGATCTCGCGAATCTGCTTGAAGACCGCGATCGCTTTTAGAGCGAAGCCCTGCGTCGCGTAGAACTTGCCGACCCGCTCGTAGGTGGCGATGGCCTCGCCGTACGCCTCCATCTTCGATTGGAGGTCGCCGATCTTCAGGAGGGTCCGTGCGTCGTTCGGATCCTCCTGGATGATCTTTTGGTACTCGAGAACGGCCTTGTCGTACTTCTTCTTCTCGACGAACTTCTGGGCGTTCTGGAGCACCTTTTCGCGGTCGATGGCCACGGGTGCGCTCACTCCTCCGAGGGGGGCGCGTGCGTTGCACGCGGGTTCGACGAAACCGAATCGACGTGCTGTGCGCGTCGCGCGTCAGCTCGCCCCGACGCGGCGTTGTGCGCGGCGAGGCTCAAAGAAAGACCCGCTCCGCGCAGCGAGCTGCAGGCAGGAGAACCAGACGGCTCAGAGGCGAGCTCTTCGACGACGAAGAGAAACAATGTTCAAAACATAGCGCCCAAGGGTTGCCTTGCATACTTCCACGTTGCGGCCAGAGCTGTGGACCGAGGGCGGTCACGCGCGCAGGTGAATCGTAGAGAGTCTCGCGTGCGGAGCCCGTGCGGGGGTGTAGGCGATGCGAGCACTCGACGGCGTCGTGCGGTCACCTTACCTTGCGAGGTCCCATGGCCACCGCATCCACGCTGTATAAGGCTCCCTTCTCTGCTGGCGGCGCGTACGCCGTCGACGCCGCGCTCGCCGAGAAGCTCCTCGCGATCGCGCTCGCCAACGGTGGCGACTACGCCGATCTGTTCTTCGAGTACCGCGCCGCGGGCGGCTTCGTGTTCGACGACGGCATCTTGAAGAGCGCGTCGCGCGGCGTGTCGATGGGGCTCGGCGTGCGCGTGCAGAAGGGCGAGGCCACCGGCTACGCGTACGTCGAAGAGCTCGAGTGGGAGGCGATGAAGCGCGCCGCAGAGACGGCCGCGCAGATCGCGACCGGTGGCGGTGGGATCCTCCCCGTCACGCCGCGGACGGTGTCGATCCCGAGTCGCTACGAGCTCGATCGGGTGACGCTCGACGTGCCGGGGATGGACAAGCGCCGCTTGCTCGAGCGCGCGGCCGCCGCGGCGAACGCGGCCGACCCGCGCGTGATCAAGGTAGAGGCGAGCCTCGCCGAGGAGATCCGCGAGATCCTCCTCTTCACGTCCGATGGCAGGTCGGCGACCGACATCCAGCCGCTCTTCCGCTTTGGCGTCCGCGTCATCGTCGAGCAAGAAGGGAAGCGGCAAGAGGGCTCTTCGGGCGGCGGCGGGCGCACGACGTTGGGGTACTTCGACGGCAAGTCGCCGGAGTGGCACGCGAAGCAAGCGGCCGAGCAGGCGCTCCGTATGCTCGACGCCGAAGAGGCGCCGGCCGGCACGATGGAGGTGGTCCTCGCGCCCGGCGACAGCGGGATCTTGCTGCACGAGGCGGTCGGGCACGGGCTCGAGGCGGACTTCAACCGCAAGGGGACGAGCAACTATTCGGGCCAGGTCGGCAAGGTCGTCGCCAGCGAGCTGTGCACGGTCGTCGACGACGCGTCGCTGCTCCAAGGGCGCGGGACGATCAACGTCGACGACGAAGGGTACGAGCCGCGCTCGAGCGTCCTCATCGAGAACGGGATCCTCCGCGGGTACATGAACGACCGCTTCAGCGCCGGGCATTTCAAGCTCGCGCCGACAGGCAACGGGCGCCGCGAGAGCTTCGCGTGCGTGCCGATGCCGCGCATGACGAACACGATCTTGATGGCCGGGCCGCACGACCCGGAGGAGATCCTGCGCAGCGTGAAGAAGGGGATCTACGCGCGGAAGTTCGGCGGCGGGCAGGTCGACATCTCGAACGGCGACTTCGTCTTCTCGCTCACCGAGAGCTACCTCGTCGAGGACGGGAAGATCACGACGCCATTGAAGGGCGTAAACCTCATCGGGAACGGCCCGGACGCGATGCGGAAGGTCACGATGCTCGGCAACGACGTCGAGGTCTCGGACGGCATCTGGACGTGCGGCAAGGACGGGCAGAGCGTGCCGGTCGGCGTCGGTTGCCCCACGATCAAGATCTCGGCGATCACGGTCGGCGGCACCAAAGTGCGCTGATGAACTCTGCCATTCGATTGACACTTCGCGGCATTCAGGTTTCTTAGACCGGTATATGGACGGGAAACCGAGCGCGTTCGTCCTCGTCGTCGGCCACGGACCTCAGCTCGAGCACGAGGAAGGGGCTGCAGCGCTCCTCCGTCAGCTCGGCGCAGAAGTGAGGACGCTCGATCTCTGGCAGGACTTCGCGTCGGTGTTTCACGAGGACACCGACGGCGTCGCCCGCGCGATCGTCGTCGAGGCGGGCGATCGTCCGGATCTGGCCGTGGTCGCGCTGCGGGCGGCGCGCCGTGAGCCGCTCCTCGCGGATACCCCGGCGCTGATCGCGTTGCCGACGCGGCAGGTCGCGCGCGTCGAGCCGTCGACCGGCTTCGACGATTTCATTCTGTTTCCGTACGTGCCCGCCGAGCTCTACGCGCGCATCCGCGCGCTCGAGTGGCGACGGAGCGAGTTCTCGAACGAAGAGCGCCTGAAGGTCGGCGGGCTCGTGATCGATCGCGCGGCGCACGAGGTGACGCTCGACGGGCGGCGGGTCGTGCTGACGGCCAAGGAGTTCTCGCTCTTGATGTTCCTCGCCTCGCACCGCGGCAAGGTGTTCACGCGGAGCGCGCTGCTCGCGAAGGTGTGGGGCGCGCGCTACGAGGGCGGGCCGCGGACCGTCGACATCCACGTGCGCCGCCTCCGCGCCAAGCTCGGCGACGCGCTCCCGCTCGAGACGCTGCGCGGCGCGGGCTACAAGCTGCGCGAGCCGTCGAGCGTCGACGGCGACCGCGGGAGGCGGAGCGAGGGGTCGCGATGAGCAAGCGCGTCGTCACGCTCGCCGTGAGCGTGGGGTGCCCTTCCGGCATCGGTCCCGAGGTGAGCGTCGCGGCGGCCGCCGAGCTGTCCGAGGACGTGCGGCTCGTCCTCGTCGGCGATCACGGTGTCATCGCGCGGGCCGCCGAGGCGCGGCAGGGTGCGGTCTCCGTGGCGCGGATGGTTCGTATCTCTGACCCGGCCCAAGCGCGCGATCTGCCGCGCGGCGCGATCGCGATTTATCAGCCGACGCGCGCGCTCGCGGCGAAGGACGTGCGCCTCGGCGCGTCGTCGCGCGCGGGCGGCGCGGCGCAGCTCGCGTGGGTCGACGCGGCGTGCGACATGGTGGCCGCCGGGCACGCGGACGCGCAGGTCACGGGGCCGGTGAGCAAGGAGGCGATCGTGCGCTCGCGCGCGCCGGGGAGCGAGGGCTTCTTGGGCCATACGGAGCACCTCCAGCGAAGGCTCCGCGCGCGCGAGGTGGTGATGGCGTTCTGGACGCCGAAGCTCACGACGGCGCTCGCGACGACGCACCTCGCGCTCGCCGACGTGCCGAAGGCGGTGACTCCGGCGGCGGTCGCGCGCGCGACGTACTGGCTCGCGTGGCTGCTCGCGCGGACGACGCGTCGCGCAGCGAAATCCGCGGGCGCCTCGCGGAAGCGTGGCGCGCCGCGCGTCGCGGTCGCCGGTTTGAATCCCCACGCGGGTGAAGGAGGGCTCCTCGGTCGCGAGGAGACGTCGCGCCTCACGCCCGGGATCACGCGCGCGCGTGCCCGCCTCGAGCGTGACGGAGTCCGCGCCGAGCTCTTCGGCCCGGTGCCCGCGGAGAGCGCGTTTCGCCTCGCCGTGCGCGGCGACTACGACGGCGTGGTCGCGATGTACCACGACCAAGCGACGATCCCGATGAAGCTCGTCGGCTTCGGCGAGGCCGTCAACGTGTCGCTCGGCTTGCCGATCGTGCGCACCAGCGTCGACCACGGCACCGCGTACGATCGCGCGCCGCGCTTCGACGCGGACGCGCGCGGCATGCGCGAGGCGCTCGAGCTCGCGGTGGTGCTCGCGAGCTCGTAGCCAAGGCCTCGCGCAGTCAGCGGCGCGTCATCGCGTACGCGAGCCAGAAGAGCAGGAGCGCGCTCACGAGGAACGCGCTCGCGGTCACCTGCCACGACACCTTCGCCGCCTTCGGCGTCTTCATCGCCATGAGCATGCTCTCGGCCGCGAGGACGATCGCCCCGAGCTTCTTGCGCGCGCGCTCGCCCTTCTCCGGATCGTCCTTGAGCGTGCGGTAGCGCCCCGCGGTCTCGGGCAGCCGCTGCGCGCGGAGCGCGTAGTCGAGCAGCGCGGCGTGCGCCTTCTCGTCGTCCCACGCCTCGAGCACGCGGCCCCACAGCGTGTCGAAAATGACGTCGCCGCTCTCGTCGGGGAGCGCGGGCTCGGGCGAAGGAGCGCGGGTCTCGGGCTCGGTCATGGCCGCGGGGAAGAGGGTACCACGCTGTCGATCCAGATCGTGACGGGCCCCTCGTTGACGGACGACACGCGCATGTCCGCGCGAAATCGCCCGGTCTCGACCGCGATCTGCGCGCGCGCCTCGCGCACGAAGCGCTCGTACGTCGCCTCGGCCTCCGCGGGCGGCATCGCGTCGTCGAAGCTCGGGCGGCGTCCGCGCCGCACGTCGCCGTACAGCGTGAACTGGCTCACGACGAGCAGGCTCCCGCCGACGTCGACCACGCTCTTGTCCATCTTGCCGGCGTCGTTCTCGAAGATGCGGAGACCGAGCACCTTCGCGAGGACGTACGCCCGGTCCGCGTCGCCATCGCCCTTGCCGACGCCGAGGTAGACCAGGAGCCCGCGCGCGATCGCGCCGACGATCTCGCCGCCGACCTCGACCTGCGCCGAGGCGACGCGCTGCACGACGGCCCTCATGCGCGGTCGCGCGCGCGCGTCACAGGCGCAGCTCTTTGCGGAGCTTCTCGACGATCTCGAAGTACGTCTTGCGGTCGTAGGGCTCGTTCAAAATGTGGAAGTCCTTGCGCGCGAGGCCGACGCACCCGAAGCAGTACGTGCAGCCGGTGCACCCGACGCACTTGACGAGGTACGCGCCGCCGATGCAGCGCTCGGACTCGACGCAGTGCGAGCACCCGAGGCACGCCGTGCAGCGCACGCAGTGCGACGACTCGGTGCAATCGACGCACGCCGTGCAGTAGTGGCAGCGCGTCGCGCCCTTGCAGTCGACGCAGAAGGTCGACTCGCTGCAGCGCTCGCAGCGCTCGCACGCGAGGCACGAGACGTTCGGAGCTTGGCCGCCAGAGGGGGCGAGGAGGCGCTTGTATGCCGCCTCGAATTCGGCCTTGTTCAAGGCGCGCGCCCTCGCGCGGTGCCGAGGACGCGGCGCCGGAGGCCCGCCGCGAGCTCGCGCGTCGCGGCCTCTTCGGCCGAGTCCTCGAGCGAGCGCAGGCGCGCCTCGAGGACCGTGCGCCGCTTCGGCGGCTGCTCGGCGAGGAGGCCCGTCAGGACGTCGAGCGCGCCGCGCACGTGCTCCTCGTCGGCGTGCTGGAGGAGCGCGAGCTGCATCTCCTGCTCCTGCGCGAACGTGAAGCCCGCCTTGAGCACGTCGTTCGCGCAGCGCGTGACGGCCGGTCGCCCCTCCGCTGCGAGGAGGCGCGCGAAGAGCTTCGCGCGCTCGGCCGATCGCGGGTCATCGCCGCCGACGGGGCGCGCGGTCACCATCTTCGCGGAAGAGCGCGCCGGCGGCGCCTCCGGGGTCGCAGGTTTCTTCGGTGCGAACAGCGCTTCGAGCGCAGCGAAGGCGCTCGCGGGCGTTTCGTCTTTCATGCGGGGCTCAGGTGCTCACGGGAACGGCGGCCACCTCAGCGGCCGCAATCTTGGAATGCGAAAAAACGCCCGCATACCGCACACGGTCAGGCCTCGGAGTCAAGGAACCCACGCCGGCATCGCCGGATTCTTGGCCCTCGTGGGGCCATGTAGGCATTGGTGGGCTCGCGGCGCTTTCCACCGCGAGATCAGCCCGAGGAGGCGTGACCATGGCATCGCTCCGAACCCGATTCGCTTTTGCGCTCACCGCCGTCGTCGCGCTCGCTTCGATCGCCGCGCCGCGTGACGCCGCCGCCGCGCCGCCGAAGGCGCGTGGGCAAGCCACGCGAGGCGCGGGCGAGTCGACGCCCAAGCGGACCGCGTCGCTGGCGCGCACGACGCCGCGCGGAAAGAAGGTCGCGCCGAGCGAAGCCAAGACGCCCGCGCTCGCCGCGGCCGCGCCGCGCGCAGCGACGAAGGTGAAGCCGCCGTGCCTCCGCGAGTCGGCGTTCGTCCTGCGCGGCACGGAGGAAGCGCGCTTCGCGCTCACGCGCTGCGACGGCACCCCTGCGCCGTTCGCGATCGAGCACCTCTCCGTCCTCGCGCGCCCCGACGCCGGGTCGCTCGTGCCCGCGAACATGGCGACGCTCGCGAAGCGCGGCGCGGAGCTGGCGCCCGGCGTGCGGCGCTTGGACGCGCGCCTCGTCTCGCGCCTGCAGACGATCGTCGATCACTTCGCCCACGAGGCGCGCGACGCCTCGGCCACGCTCGCGTCGAGCGCGGCGCCGAAGACGGCGAGCAAGCCTCCCGCGCGCATCGTGCTCGTCTCGGGCTACCGGCCGACGGCGAAGGGGAGCTACCACGCGCACGGCAAGGCGCTCGACTTTCGCCTCGACGGCGTGAGCAACGAGGCGCTCGTCGCGTTCTGCAAGACCCTCGTCGACACCGGCTGCGGGTACTACCCGAACAGCTCGTTCGTGCACCTCGACGTGCGCGACGCCGGCGCGGGGCACGTCACGTGGATCGACGGCAGCGGCCCTGGCGAGTCTGCGCACTACGTCTCCGCGTGGCCGCCGCCGCCGAGCGACGCGCCTTCGAAGCCGGCCGCTGCGCCGAGCGATCCGATGCGCGAGCTCGACTCCGAGGCGCCGCGGATGCCGGTCGACGAGCACCCGTCGACGCCGCACGCGGAGCAAGACCCGGAGTCCGAGGTCGCGCTGCCGCCGCTCCCGACGTTCGAGACGCCGGCCGCGGAGAGCGAGGACGCCCCGCGGCCGTGACGCGCGGTCGCGCTCAGCCGATCGCGCAGAACCCTTCGTAGTCGATGTAGCTCGTGATCGTCGGGCTCGACCCGCACGCGGGGCAGTTGGGATCGCGACGCAGCTTCAGCTCGCGGAACTTCATCTTCAAGCTGTCGTACGTCAGGAGGCGCCCGCCCAGCGTCGTACCCCTGCCGAGCAGCAGCTTGATCGCCTCGGTCGCCTGGAGCGTGCCGATGATCCCGCACAAAATCCCGAGGACGCCCGCCTCTTGGCAGCTCGGCGCGAGGTGCGGCGGCGGCGGCTCCGGGTACAAGCAGCGGTAGCAAGGGCTCTGCTCGACGCCGAAGCGCTTCGCCGCCTTCTCGGGGATGAACGTCGTGACCTGGCCGTCGAAGCGGAAGATCGAGCCGTGCACGACGGGCTTGCCGAGGAAGATGCTCGCGTCGTTGACGAGGTAGCGCGTGGGGAAGTTGTCGGTGCCGTCGACGACGACGTCGTAGTCCTTGAAGAGGCGCTCGACGTTCGAGCTCGTCATGCGGTCTTCGTGCGCGACGACCTTCACATCGGGGTTGAGATCGGCGATCGCCTTGGCCGCGCTCTCGACCTTCGGCGTGCCGACGCGGCTCGTCGCGTGGAGGATCTGCCGCTGCAGGTTCGAGGCGTCGACGACGTCCGCGTCGACGATGCCCAGCGTCCCGACGCCCGCCGCCGCGAGGTAGAGCGCCGCGGGAGATCCGAGGCCGCCCGCGCCGAGCAAGAGGACCTTGCTCTGGAGGAGCTTCGCTTGCCCTTGCTCGCCGACCTCCGGCAAGAGGATGTGGCGCGAGTACCGATCGCGCTGCGCGTCGGTGAGCTGCGCCGGCTGCTCCATCGGGTAGCGGAGGTCCTTCCAGCGGACCATGCCGGGGTTCGCCGTCTCGACGTTCGTGTAACCGAGCTCCGCGAGCGTCGCCGCCGCGAGCGCCGAGCGCGTGCCGCCCGCGCAGACCGTGACGATGGGCGCGCTCTTGTCGGCGAGCTTGCCTTCGACCTGAATCTCGAGGAACCCACGCGGGATCGAGATCGCGCCGGGGATGTAGCCGGTGCGGAACTCTTCTTTCTCGCGCACGTCGACGACCGTGAGCTTCTCGCCCGCGTCGAGGCGCCGCTTGAGCTCGTCGAGGGAGACGTCCTTGGTCCGCTTCTTTACGGAGGCGAGAAGGTCGGTGTACGTCGTAGGCATGCTTGTTTTCCGAATCTTATCGGGCGGTTGACGGGATTTCGGTTTGATTGCGAAGTGTCTAGTATAGCGAACGAAACGTGGATCGTGATCCGCGCTTTATCAAGGGGTGGCCTCGACCTTCAAGCGCGTGACGAGGGCGCGGCCACCGTCGGGGCGCCCTTCGTCGGGGCCGACGCACGCGGCGGCGAGCGGGCGCAGGCGCGCGACGACCGCGTGCTCGGCGAGCGCGGGCGCGGCGTCGATCGCGTCGAGGGCGTCCTCTAAGATCCGTCCGAAGCCGTACACGTCGTCTCTTGGATGACTGGCGCGGCCGGCGAGTCGCTCGGGGCTCACGTAGCCCAAGCTGCCGGCGGGCGCGGGCTCTCCGGCGCGGCGCGCGATCCCGAAGTCCGTGAGGATCGGCACCTCGACCGCGCGAAGGAGGACGTTCGCCGGCTTCACGTCGTTGTGCACCCAGCCCGCCGCGTGGACGCGCGCGAGCGACGCCGCGAGCGGGAGGAGCCAGCGCTCGAGCGGCAAGAGCCGCGCGGGATCGCGCGCGCGGATCGCGTCGCGCAGCGCGCCGAGCGGGGCCCACTCGAGCGCGAGCCACCCGTGATCGGGATCGACGTCGAGCACGCGCACGATTCCCGGGCCCGCGACGGCGACCGCCACGCGCGCCTCGTGCGTGAGCTGCGGACGATCGCGCTCGGGGTCGTAGTACACCTTCACGGCGACGCGCCGCGTGAGCTCGCGATCCTCGGCCTCGTAGACCGCGCCCGCGCCGCCGCGCGCGACCTCGCGCAGCAGGAGAAACGGCGCGTCGGTCGCCTTCGGGACGACGCGCGTCGTGCCCGCGTCGGCCTTCGCGGCGTGCGCCTCGTAGCCGAGGAGCGCGCGCCAGCGGAGGTGGCGCTCGCGCGCGCCGGGGTAGTCGAGGTCGCGGAGGAGGACGCGCTCGACCACGGCGATCGCGCGCGGGACGTCGCCCTGATCAGCGACGAGATCCGCCGCGAGGAGCAGCGCAGGCGAGGTCACGGCGTGCGCGAGGAGCGGGATGGCGCGCGCGGCCTCGCCGCGATCGACGAGCGTGGACGCCACCAACACCGCGAGCGGCTCGGCGAGCGGCGCGAGCTGCGCGCGCGTGAGCAGCATCTCGATCGCCCGCGCCTCCCACGGCGACGAGCGCATGCGCTGCAGCGTGACGCGCGCCTCCTCCGCCGTCGGGCCGTTGCGCTCGCCGAGCAGCGCGAGGCGCTCGACCTCCGCGGGTGGCTCGGGGCGACGCGGAGGCGGCGCGGAGCTGCGCCCCCGCGCGCCGTCGGTGGCGGTCGGCTCGCCTTCGACGTCCTCCTCGGGGAGGTCGTCTGCGCGCTTCTTGCGGAAGAAGGACCAGAAGCTCACGGCGCGTCCGATCCCAAGACGCGAAGGACGACGGGGGCGCCGCGCGCGATCGCGAACGCGTCCCCCGCGAGGAGCGTCGCGCGCGGGACGAGCGTCACGCCATCGGCGAGCGGCGGCGCGTCGGCCGCGGCGACGAGCTCGACCCAACCGTCGGACGCGAGCTCGAGGTGCCACGGGCGCCCGACGACGCGCGCGAGCGACGCCCGCCCGAGCGGCGCGACGAAGCGCTGACCGGCGAGCTCGACGTCGAGCGCGTCGTCGAGGAGCGCGCTCGGCGCGAGCTTCAGCGGCACCTCGCGCCCGAGGCGGAGCTCGATGCCCTGGCCGACGACGACGTCGCCTTCGACGTCCATCCCGCGGAGCTGCATGCGGTTTCGACTCCCGAGATCGCGCACCACGAACGCGTCGCCGCGGCGGGCGATGACGACGTGCTTGCGGCTCACCGCTGTGGACGCCACGCGCAGCGTCCCCTCGGTGCGGCCGATCGTGACCTCGTCCCCGAGGGCGAGCGTGATCACGCCCGCGTGCCCTTCGAGCGCCACGCGGGCGAGCGGTCCTTGCACGCGCCGCGCTTCGAGCGAGCGGAGGCGCTCGCGCATCGCGGCGTCGCCGGCGTGCGCCTCGACGAACGCCGCCGCCATCGCGATCGCGTCGCGCCGTCGCCCCGTCGAGACCAGGAGATCGAGCTCCGCGCTCACGCCGTGGCGCCTCCGTGAGTCGCGGTCCTTCACCTCCTGCGAGGCGAGCAGATCCTCGAGCCCCTCGACGTCGCCCGACTGCGCGAGCGCGCGCGCTTGTCCCTCGGTGTCGCCTGCCGCGGCGTACGCGTCGGCTGCGCGCGCGTGCTCGCCGAGCTCCTCGAGATCACGCGCGACCTCGAGCAACCCGAAGCGCACCGCGCCCGACACGGCGTTCGTCCGCGACGCGTCGCGCCCCTCGGCCATCGCCACGACGAGCGCCGCGCGCTTCAGGCGCGCCGCTCTGTTGAGGTCGCTCCCCGCGGGCGCCGTCGACGCGGCCTGAACATAGAACGCGAGGCGCTGACGCGGCTCCGTCTCGGCGTCGCCGCGCATCGTCATCACGCGCGCCGCGTCGATCGCGCTGCCCGCCTCCGCCCACAAGACGGCCGCCTGCGCGAGGTCACCGCGCGCCTCGGCCCGCCTCGCCACCGCGAGCTTCGCGCCGCGTCCGAACAGCTTGTCCCAGAACGCCACTCGGTCTCCGTCTCTCCTTTCCCTACCACAGCGTCCTTGCGCCACACCGTCCACTGCGCGGCGTCGCGCGAAGGACCGCGATGTCCTTGACCGATCTCCGCGGCTCACCGACGCTAAGGCGTTGAGGGGAGCTCGTTCAACTCCGCGAAACCCCTGCGGCGCGGATCATTTCTACGGAAGGCTTCATGGCGAATACGAACAGGCTCGGCGAGCTCCTCGTCAGAGAGAAGCTCATTTCGCTCGCGCAGCTACGCCACGCGCAAGAAGAGCAGCAGCGATCGGGGCAGAACCTCGGCTACACGCTCGCGAAGCTCGGGTACATCAGCGATGGCGACATCACGAGCTTCTTGTCGCAGCAGTACCGCGTCCCCACGGTCAATCTCGACGAGTACGAGATCGACGCGGAGGTCCTGAAGCTCGTCACGAAAGATCAGTGTGAGCGCCATCGCGTGATCGCCGTCTCGCGCACGGGCAACTCGCTCATCGTCGCGATGGCGGACCCGACGAACCTCAACGCGATCGACGACCTCAAGTTCCTGACCGGCTACAACATCGAGCCCGTCATCGCGAGCGAGACGGCCATCATGGCCGCCATCGAGAAGTACTACAACGCCGGCCCCTCCTACGAGGAGGTCATGGCCGGGTTCGACGAAGGCGAGATCGAGATCGGCGGCGACGACGAGGAGATGAACCTCCTCGAGCTCGAGAAGGCCAGCGAGGACGCGCCCGTCGTGCGCCTCTGCAACATGATCCTTCTGAACGCGATCAAGAAGGGCGCGAGCGACATCCACTACGAGCCGTACGAGAAGAAGCTCCGCGTGCGCTACCGCGTCGACGGCGTGCTCATCGAGGAGATGACGCCGCCGCTCAAGCTGAAGAACGCGATCGCGAGCCGCATCAAGATCATGGCGCAGCTCGACCTTTCCAGCACATTGGGATCCTAAGCTTAGAATTCCACGTGGACAAGTTGTCGCG
>JADMIO011210314.1_pt1 | contig 56086 bp, 36 predicted proteins | sample 8958161 | NCBI WGS metagenome assembly JADMIO01 (sample SAMN16585339, study PRJNA669376) | soil metagenome | isolation source: Crop rotation soil | place: USA: Cullars Rotation, Alabama | collected 2011
GCAGTGATATCTGGAGCCACAAATGGGTGTTGCCTTCAGAATATGCGGCAGATGGAAATACGAAAATTTATGCTTACCTGACCGTACCTGAAGATTGCAAATTGGGTGTGTGTGCACACGAACTTGGTCATTTACTTTTTGGATTTCCGGATCTCTATGATGAAGATGGTTCAAGTCAGGGCATCGGCAACTGGTGTTTAATGGCTGGAGGTAGTTGGAACAATAATGGACTGACCCCGGCTCATCCATGTGCATGGTGCAAAGCGCAGCAAAAATGGATCGATGTGCATCTGCAGACAAAAAACCAGAAACAAGTAGTTATTAAAGATGTTAAGTCAGGATATAAAGCGTACAGGTTGTGGGATAAGGGACAAGTAGGAAAGGAATATTACCTGGTAGAAAATCGTCAAAAGGAAAATTTTGACAAACACCTACCCAATGGGGGATTGTTGATTTGGCATATAGATGATTCTATTCTCACCAATTCGGGAGAAGTACATTACAAGGTAGCGTTGATGCAGGCTGATGGTAAAAAGGACCTGGAAATGAATAACAACCGGGGAGATGTAGGTGATTGTTATCCAGGATCAGGGAATAAGAAAAAATTCAATCAAACTTCGAATCCCAATTCAATGTCCTATGCCGGCGCTCCAACAAATGTTTCTGTATTGAACATCAGTAAGGCAGGGGCAAGCATGAAGGCAGACTTAAATGTCAGACGAGTGACGGCCACGAAGACGGCAGCTAAAAAAACAGCTACGCGTAAAAAGTAGAAGGTTAATTGATTCACAAAGACAGTTTATTTTTTTGGAAATCTGAATTTCCGGAAACAATTGACCCGGATACATGTATTTAATGGAGTACGGTAGATTTTGTAAGCGTTATGGTTACTATAATTGAAAATTATGCGAAAGTCCAGGGTATAGTTAAATCGATAAAGGAAAATACGAAGATCGCCGGCTTTCATCAAATTGAATTTGAGTTACAGGAATCGAAGGATGTCCGTTCTTTTCCTAACCTGGCAAAGGCTGATGAAGGGAAAACTATAAAGATCAATTTAACAAACGAGCAGCTAAAGGATCACAAGCCAAAACGTAATCACAAATTTTCAACGACGGTCCGCAAGGCAAAAGGATTGGTCTATTATATGAAGTAGGCCAATCTTCTTTTACGGGAGTTGGTGCGGTAAACCATTAAGTGCGGATTAATTTAATAAACGCTTCTTTTTTTCGTCTCGCCACATCAACATAATGCCCGTTTTCCATTTCAATCTGGCCACCGTCACCCTTGATATATCGCTTGATATGATGGAGGTTGATCAGGAAGGAATGATGAGGCCGGTAGAAGATTTCAGCAGGTAAGATTTCTTCAAAATCACCCAGGGTCTTACTGGCTATCAATTTGGGATGATGGATAAAATGGATAATCGTGTAATTGCTTTCAGCCTGCATAAAGATGATATCGTCTATATTAAAGAACAGCAGGCCTTCCATTGTGGGAACAGCAATTTTGTGCAGTTGATGTTTAAAAGAAAGATTCTGGATGAGGGTGTCTAGCCGTTCCTCAGTAGAATTGACCGATAAGTGTTCTTCTGTTTTTTTAACAGCCGTTCTAAGTTCTTCAATATCGATAGGCTTAAGTAAGTAGTCAAAGGCGGCATATTTAATAGCCTTGATGGCGTATTGGTCATAGGCTGTGGTAAAGATCAGGTGGAATTTTTTGGATGGCAAATGTTGCAGCATTTCAAATCCGTTCATGTGCGGCATTTCAATATCCAGGAATACTATCTGGGGCTCAAGAGACTGGATCATCTTAATACCTTCCGGTCCACTTTCAGCCTCACCCACTAAGGTTATCTGGGGGCAATAGTCCGTAAGTTTTTGTTTCAAGGCAGAACGTCCTTTTAGTTCGTCGTCAATAATTAAGGCTGTGATCATGTGTAGGCTACATCATTTTTAAAAATACTTCAACCTTTGTTCCGGAAGGCATACCATTTTTTTCCAGGTCAGTGATCGTGACAGATGCCTGATCCTCCTGGTTAAAGAGCCTGATCCGTTCACTGCTCATTTCAATACCGTAAGATTTTTTTTCGCCGGGGTTGGTCTTCAAAGAATTCTTTCGCCCTACACCATTGTCCTCAACGAGGTAATGAAGGTATCCGTTTTGTTTATTCAGGGTTACGGTAAGTTGTCCTTGGTTGTCAGGCCGGTTTCGTAATCCATGGATGATGGCGTTTTCTACGTACGGTTGGATGATTAATGGAGGGATTCTAAAATCGGAGTGAAGCAATTCCGGATCTGCATGAATCTCCGCGGTAAATTTGTTTTCATTACGGAATTGCTCCAGTTCAATATAGAGTTTCAGTGTTTCCAGGTCCTTGGCCAAGGTCATGTCATTCATCTTGGAGCTGTCAAGGATATTGCGGATCAGTTTGGCAAACTTATTCAGATAAATCGTTGCAAGGTATTTATCATTGCTCTGGATCAGTGAATCAATGCTATTGATGCAGTTGAAAATAAAATGGGGGTTCATTTGAGCTCTCAGGGCCATCATTTCGGTTTCGGCTATTTCCTTTTTGAGTATTTGGAATTTTAATTTTTGCCGAACCCGGTAATGAGCATACATAAATATGCCTGACAAAGCGAAAAGGAAAAAACCAGCCAGAATATAGTATTGCAATTGAGTTTTCCTTTTTAATTTGAGATCTTTGATTTCACCTTGTCGGGTAAGTAACAGGAGCTGCACATCCTGTTTTTGAGCTTCGGCTTGTTGGGCAGCAATGTCAGATTGTTTTTTTGCAATTTCCAATTCCTGAAATTGTTTCTCCTTGTCTAACAAGTCAATCCGCTCCATCTGGAAAAGATTTTGTGTATTCAATTTGTCTCGTTGCAATTCCATGCGGGCTAAAGATTCACTCTTAACTTTAAAGTTAAGCGCATCAATTTCCTTTTCTTTCTCCAGGCGCAGAATTTCCTTTTCCTTTTTCTCCGTTTCAAACTTGACGTTTAATTCAGTCATCACTTGATTACGCGTCTCCTCGTTCAGGCTATCATTGTACAATACATATTGCTTATAATGGGTCAAGGCCAGATCTTGATTTCCGGATAAACTATCCAATTCGGTAAGGGCTAAGTAACCTTGCCTTATCTTAGGCCGCAACCCTAACTTTTTGGTTATGGAAAGGGATTCCATCAGGTAGGTCCTGGAGAGATCATAGTTCTTTAGTTTAGTATTGATCGTCCCTAAGTTGAGATAACATTGCCCGATAACACCACTATCACCAATTTCCTTACTTAATCGAATGGCTTCTTCATTATGTAGGATGGCTTCATTAAATTCATTTTTGGCCGCGTATACATTGCCAAGTCTACTATGTGAACTACTCACACCTCTTTGATCTCCGATTTCTTGATAGAGTTTTAATGATGTCAGGAAATACAGCGCAGCACTATCATACTCACATAATTGAAAATAAGCCTGACCAATGCCATTCGTGTTGACAGCCACACCATATTTGGAACTAATTTCTTTATGCAGCTTTAAAGAAGCAAACTGATTCTCCAGTGCTGACTTGTAATTTTCCTGGGCGTGATAAATACCGGCAATATTGCAATATGTGGCTGCCCTGCCGGAGCGATCATTCATCTCTTCAACGAGTTTTAGTTGCAACAGGTTGTATCTTAACGCTTCTGCGTAATTCCCCTGATCAAAATGTACCCCAGCAATTTGATTATATAATATTGAAAGTCTATTTTTATTATTAAGAGCAATAAAAATTTCTAAGGATTGATAATAATACTTTAGAGCTTCCTTGAAATTGTATTTAATACTTTCAATATCACCCATTCCAATATATATATCTGCCATTTGAGATCTGGCTCCGAGTTCGATGGATATTTTGAGGGCTTCCTGATAGCAATTTAATGCCAGATCCATTCTATTCATTTTAGTATAAACCTGGGCAATGAAAATATATGTCTCCATTAATCCCAGCCAATTGCTTGTATTTTTTTCAAATACCATGCAATCTTCTAATACTTTCAGCGCCATGTCATTATTGCCTTGAGTGATATGAACAATGCCAATATTTCTATTTATATCATTGGCGAGACTTGTGTCATTTCCTTCTTTTGCGGCTTTCAGTGCGATATAATAGTGTTCCAAAGCTTCTTTATAATATTCTTGTCCTGCATATAGTTTTCCTAAGTTGGCATGCCCTCTGGCAAATCCACGCCAATTTCCAGATTGGTCAGCAATTGAAATAGCCAGAAGAAAATGATTCGAAGCAGCCTGCCAATCACTTTTATAAATTTCTGACTTTCCTAAAAGAATATTGGATTCTACCAAGCCCGCTTTAAAATCTAAACGCTCAGCTAGTAGGAGTGCCTTATTTGCATATGCCTGAGATTTCTCAAATTCAGAGATATTAAGAAATTGTTTGCTTATTGTATTGGCGATGACGACTTTATAAGTGTCCTCCAGCATACCTGGCAATTGCTGCAGCAAAGAATCAATCAATGGTGTCTGAGCACATAAATTGAATTCAAATCCTTTCGGAACAAGAAGCAAAAAACTCAAGATTAGTTTAAGAATATTTCTCTTCCAATTAGAATGCACCATCTGTTTATCTGATTAACATGTAACTTAGATTATTTCGGCATTTATTACTCGGTACATCTTTTACTGATTTCAAATGCGGACCGTCTGTTCACCGGAATAGAGGCATGTTTCATATCAAGGAGGAGATACTGGCGCATGAACTAAAGTAGATTATTTATTCTTTAATTTTTGTAGTACTAGTTCTACAGCTGATAGGCGCAATTGAAGAGTATCGATCTTTTCATTTTGTTCTTCAATGATCGCCTGTTGCTCCTGCACTGCTTTAACAAGAGGCACCACAAAGACTTCATAACTCAGTGTATATAATTCTTTTTCATAGCGTGGTGTGGTAACGCCACTAAAATCATACCCTGAAGCCTGAGCAGCTTGTTCAACCTCCTGGGCCAGAAAGCCACTGAACTTGATGTCTTTGATATCATATTTGCCTTCGAAATCTTCTGTGGGCGTATTACCTGTCAAGGCGGCCTGCGAATCTATATCTCTCAGATATGTCACAGGTCTGAGTTTTATAATAAAATCTAGTCCCTTTACATCTTCCCGGACATTGGTTTTTACTCTTGCATCGGAATATGTGTACCATGTTGTATTTCCACCTATCCAGGCAGTGCTGAGATTACCAATGAATGCTTGATTGTGGTAGCCGTTGAGGTAACCGGCATTGCCAACACTAATGGTATTGTTCCAGCTTCCGCCTCCTGTACCTGAGAAATAACCTAGTGCTGAGTTATTGTATCCTGTAGTGTTATTTTCCAAAGCTGAAACGCCAACCGCTGTGTTTTGTATGCCAACTGTATTATTATTCATGGAGAGCTGACCTATTGATGTATTGCTATAGCCAACAGTATTATGTAACATCGCACCACTCCCTATAGCTGTGTTCGCGGAGGCTGTTGAATTTTCCGGCATGGAATTAGACCCTATGGCTGTGTTGGCATTTCCTGATGAGTTTAAGGCAAGCGTATTGTTTCCTATTGCCACATTTAAATAACCATCTAAATTGAATTCCATTGCTTTTGAGCCAATCGCTGTATTTCCAAATCCAGTTGCATTACCCTGAAGTGCATTGTAACCATTTGCAGTATTATCATGACCATACAGATTGCCTTTAAGACTATTAGCACCAGTGGCGGTATTAAAGCTACCCATAGTATTATATCGTAGTGAACCAGATCCGTTCGCAGTATTAAAACTGCCTGAATTATTTGAATTTAAAGCAATCCACCCATTCGCTGTATTTTGGTCTCCCGTAATATTAGAAAATAGGGCATCCACTCCACATGCTGTATTTCGAATACCTTCAGTGTTGTTAAACAACGAATTAGTACCTACAGCCATGTTACTGTTTCCAGTTGTATTAGACCATAAGGCTCCTCTTCCAATCGCGGTGTTTTTATAGCCGACCGTATTACTAAATAGAGACAGCGTTCCTATGGCTGTATTCTGGTTTCCTGTCGTATTCGCATATAAGGCTCCATTACCTAGACAACTATTTTCATAGCCTGTAGCATTATTCTTCATGGCTTCTCTGCCAACAGCAGTATTTTGGTAACCGGTTGTGTTAGAAAATAATGCATCGGTTCCAAATCCTGAATTAAAATTACCGGTCGTATTTGATAGACCCGCGTTCAATCCAATGTAAGAATTCTCATTTTCATTCCCCAACTCTCCCGCCCAGACATTATTCACCCGAAATCGTAAAGGCTGAGTGTCAGTTGTTCCAATAAAATGAGTTGCAGGGTTAGTTCCACTGTTTCCACTGACTCCCCAGACATAATTATCCTGAGTCAGGTTTGACCAAATGTATCCGGTGTAGATATAAATTCCAGCGATACTATCTGTCTGATAGATCAGAAGACCGCTGGCCGGATCAGCAATCATATCACGCTCTGTCAGCGTCATACGTGGGATGAGTACTCCTTTTGAAGTGCTCGAAATGTCAAGTATAGCACTTGCATCCGCTGGATTACCGCTTGCATTGATGGCAACACCTTGTGCATGTGCATTGAACAGATGCGAAAGCAGAAAGAAAAAAAACGCCAGATTTTTCATGGGATTTATTTTTCCCTAAAGTAGTATGAGTCATGATGTATAAAAACCCAATTTGAGCAGATGGCGGAATTGAGTGAGCGATAGGAGTCTTGATAGTTTTATAAGATTAGGAGGTTAAGGATTTGCGACGCTTATATGCTTATGAAGGTCAGACACCCAAAAACTCGTTTTCATAAATATAATTTCCAATCAACCTGCCTTGCTTTTCACTATCCTCCATTGTTTTTCTAAAATTCCTGCCTGCATACATAGTGGCTAACTTATTATCGTTAAGCGCATCGGCGATACTGGTGTAATTAATTATTGGAATAGTGGGTAAATTAATAGAGATTGGACCGGGGAAAACATTTTCAAGTAATTGACCCACCGCTCCACCAAAAATACCAAACGATGTAGGATACTCCGGCACCCTGGGTATTGGTTTACGATAATTCCAATCAGGATCAAGTAAAAGTCTGATGGCAGTTACAGGCCTCCATTTCATAAATTTATATATATCTTCAAACAACAAAATAGCACCATCTGCCATCGCTGTATGAATAAGTGCAAAGACCCGTGCTGTGGTCCATGTGTCAAGAGTATTTGCCTGGATAATTTGTTTAGCAAAATTATTCCAAACGATGTGCGGCTTAAGATTTGACCAAAATTCTACTTTAGCATTTAATAGTCCACCTAATACATGATCAGGGGTACCCAGGTCTTTTACCTCATTTAAATCCTTCTCCCATTCAGACTGTTTTGCATAATCCGGGTTCTGCCGGAAAGGAGGTCTGCTATTAATTACAAAATTCGTAACCTTGTCAAAATTAACTATCAATTTATTTTTTTCTGCAATCGGGGTAGAGTAATAGTCTGCACGGAATTCACCGTCCTTCGTTCCATCCTTTGGAATTTTTGAAAGGATATCTACTGTATCACTCTTATCATTTGAACGTTTAACAATAATTGCATTAGCGGATTGTTGGCCTACTATTTTTCCATTTGATTTAGCTGCTCCATCGGCAATACCACCCATTTGTGCGGTATACCAGCTCAAAATATTTCTCTTACATTGAATTTCGTCGAATTTTATTCCAGGGCTATATTCAACACCAGGTAGTGACTCCGCTATTAATTTATCCTGGTATTTAATGACATCCTCAATTGCCCAATAAATAGTTCGGTAAGCAGCTTCAAGAACCGCTGCGTCGGCTGAAGCATCCGGATTCAAAATAGCCTGAAAGGCGTAACGATGATATTGCTGGATAATGGAATTAAGGGCGTCATGCATTGCAATATGAATGATGGCCATTCGACGGGTATCATGACCCGGATTAGTGTGAATGTTGAAAATTTCAGCTGCTTCTTCATTGCAGGTTATTACCATATTACTCATTTCACTTTAATTTATAAGTTAATAATGATTCATTAAGTCCATCCAAACATAATTTTCTCTCCATTACATAAATTCACTAGAAGTTACTTCTTACACGATACCATTCGGAGATTATTGATAAAAAAATGTTGTTTCGTTGAGTAGAATTGGGTTACCACCTGGAGACTTTTCCATGATCATCGAAGTTTTGAAAGTGGATAAAAATAATTTTGTATACGATGAAATTTGTGTATCAGGCGCGGATTAAAAAGTTGTTCCCCTTCTGCACTCAAATTTGTATCATCAGAGGCGGGTTTCATAAACAGAATGAGTAGTAGGCGGATATGAATGAGTAGTAGGAGCCCTCCTCAAAGCCCGAATTCATTTCGACAAAAAGCAGGATCTTCTTATCTTTAAAGAATATCCCTTCCATCATGAAAGCACTAATTCTGTCAGCAATCCTCATCTCCTTTACCGGCGCCTACATATCAGCCCAAACCAATATCCACTTCACCAACCCGGAGATCTACAATATTCTGAAGGGTAATTACGATCCTTCCATTTTTCTTCCTCCTTTTCCAATCGATGATCCTTATACGATCAGCGAAGACATGCTCCATCAAATCAATCCTGATTCGATGAAAGCAACTTTGTTGGCATTGCGGACATTTCACAACCGCAATACAGGTTCAGATACGATCTCGGAAACCACTGGCATCGGTGCAGCCCGCAAATGGATCCTCAAACAATTTGAAAGAAACAGCATAAGCCAGGGTGGAAGACTTGTCCCAGGTTACCTTAAGTTTGATCAGGATGTTTGCGGTATGCTTAGTCACAAAGACGTGGTGGCTGTTCTTCCCGGTCGCGATACCTCCGATCCTTCCTGTATTATCATCGAAGCACATTTCGACAGCCGCTGCGCAGGCAACTGTGATATCGATTGCCTGGCAGAAGGCATGGAAGACAACGGAAGCGGCACTGCTTTGGTCATTGAATTGGCGAGAGTCATGAGCCAGTATTATGTCTTTGATCACACGATAGTATTTATGACCGTCACCGGTGAAGAGCAAGGCCTGGTCGGGTCAAACGCATTCGCCGTGTATGCCGTTCAGGATAGCTTACCAATCAAAGCCGTTATCAATAATGATATTGTTGGTGGTATCATCTGTGGTGAAACCTCTTCACCTCCATCATGTCCGGGTCTAAATCATATTGATAGCACGCAGGTCAGGTTATTCTCGTTTGGTGGATTTAATTCACCACACAAAGCACTGAGCAGATTTATAAAGCTCCAATACCAGGAGATGACAAAACCCCTGAGCTCAGTACCAATGATGGTGACCATCATGTCTGCCGAAGACAGGACCGGTAGAGGAAGTGATCATATTCCGTTTCGTGAAAATGGATTTACCGCTATGCGTTTTTGTTCAGCTAATGAACATGGTAATGCAGATGTCAGTGATCCGGATTACCATGACAGACAGCATACTTCCGACGACATTCTTGGAGTAGATACTGATGGAGATTCCGTCATCGATAGTTTTTTCGTTGACTTCAATTACCTGGCCCGTAATGCCACCATCAATGGAACCGGAGCAGCTATGGCGGCCATTGGCCCAAAAAGCCCATTGATTAAGACCGTTGGACAGGATGGAGATTTCCTTTACATCGAAATTGAAGACTCGAATGATTACAATCAATATGTCGTTGGACTCAGGGTGTTTACCAATGATTTTGATACGCTGTATTATATCACCAATGGTAAATCGGGCGTGTTTGAATTGCCCAGCAGGGAAATCAACCTTTTCATTTCTGCAGCATCTATTGACAGCAGAGGAATTGAAAGTTTGTTTTCCGAAGAACACCTGGTCCATCTGACCGGAATCCATGATGATAATAATGTGCAAAAGAATGTTGAATTACTTCCAAACAAACCCAACCCCTTTGATGAATCCACGATCATCAGTTTCCTGATCAATGATCCAACAACTATTCATAAAGCCCGTGTAGTAATCACCGATTTAGAAGGAAAAACGATGAAGGAAATTCCGGTGGTTGTAAAACAAGGTATGAATGAAGTGCTCTACCATCATGGATACAATATGGCCGGCACGTATCTCTATTCATTGTATGTAGATGATCGTTTGATTTCCACGAAGAAGATGGTCTTTGCGAATTGAAGAATAAAGAATATCGAATACTGAATATCGAAGTAAAAAGGTTTGTCAGAATACGGTTGTTGTAGGAAACTTTACCCGGTAATAATTATGTTCAAAAAAAAGACCGTTTAGCGGAACAATCTCAAAGTAAGTATAGTTTTTTTTCTCGAAACTCGAAACTCGAAACTCGAAACTCGAAACTCGAAACTCGAAACTCGAAACTCGAAACTCGAAACTCGAAACTCGAAACTCATCACTTACCTTTATCAATCGTTCTTCTGATCAACTCCCCCTTACTATTAATCTCAAGAATCTGGTAGATATGCTTGATATGTGTACGAACGGTGTCAAGGGAAATACCGAGTTTATCCGCCGCCATTTTGTAGCTTAATCCATTGACAATGCAATCAACGATTTCCTGTTGACGGGAGGTTAACGGTCCTTCCTCTTTTTTAGGCATAGGTGCGAAGTGTTCAACAACTTTACGGGCTATACTTGGTGACATATATGAACCTCCACGATGGACAGTTACAATCGCATCACGAATGGTTACCAACGAAACTCTTTTCGATAAATAAGAGCAGGCTCCGGCACATAATGCTGCGAATATTTTTTCACTTTCTTCAAAGGTGGTGAGCATGATGATATCTACTCCGGGGCGCAATTTTTTTATAGCCGGTATGCCTTCGATTCCGGTTTGACCAGGCAACTGGATATCCAGCATGATGACAGATGGAACTATACGCGGATCAATCTCCAGGGCCTGAAGAAAATCTTCCATTGATACAGCCGTGTAGAGCAAATCGAATTGAGGATCCCCGCCAAGGAACGTACGCAGGCTTTCCCGGATGATCGGGTCGTCTTCAACGATGGCGAGGGTGATTGGTTTCATACGCTAAAGGTAAGCCTTCAAATTACCGTAGCTATCACATCTTGATGGGATAGATAAATTGTCCGCTATAAAGCAGATATTGTGCAGAGACTAATGACTTCAGCTTTCAAAGCCAAAGGCAAAACCCAACTATCATGCAGGGCATCCTATGCCCTGTTCTGGCGTTTGACATTATGGCTCTTTCTCTGTTGGTGTACGGTATTACTTCAGGCACAGCGCCTCCCTACAGGGGAGTCCATTACGATTAAAGATGGACTTGGCTTCAGGGATGTGACCGCCATTACACAGGATGCAAACGGGCTGCTATGGATCGGAACCAGGCAAGGACTCAATCGATATGATGGATACCGTTTTATCAAGTTCGGAAGTGATCCCAGGGCAGATATTGTATTTCCGGGTGATTACATATTCTATGAATCCACCTGTTTTTTTGATGACTCCACACTTTGCCTGATAGCCGATCGGCAATTGCTCTTTTTAAATATACGGAGCTTTATATGCCTGGATATGGGAACCACCATCGGTATCCAGGGAGAAATTTTGCTGATCAAAAAATCTATTGATCAGAGTTTATGGATCGTGTGGGAAGATGAGACCGGTCAATATCTATGGCGAATGGATAAGAATAAATCAACCCGGCCCATTGCACGGGTAGACAAAGGAAGGCGAGAGTTTACCAGCCTGGCCATAGACACTTCAGGAAATGCCTGGTGGAGTAGCGTAACAGAAGGCTTGAAACAATACACTCCTGATGGTCAATTATTGCATGCATTCAAACCCGATCATTTTAATTGGTTTGGTACAACCATGTATTACACACCTCTGTTTATTGATAGTCGAAACCGGATTTTTATTTTTCCAAAAAGTGCCAATGAAATATGGCGCTACTTTCCGGAGAGTGATCGGATAGAACCATTAGTTACAAAGCTTCAGGCGCTCGTGTATTGCGCAACGGAAGACAAGCTGGGGCACATCTGGTTTTCTACCAAGACACAACTCTTTCGCTGGAGCCAGGATAGTGTACTGGTCGATTTTTCATCTGTATTGACGGATGCACTTTCCTATACGTTTATTCAATCTATCTATGAAGATCAATCCCAACTGATGTGGGTCGCCACGGACAATGGGCTGGTGAAATTTCCAAATCAAAAACAAATATTTGATAACAGGTTTGATATCCGCGGTGAAGAATGGGGAAATGCCATGCGTGGAATTTTTGATGATCGCCAGGGCAGGATCTATGCATACTGCGAAGTAGGGCAAGTTGGCTTACACCGTTTTGATCCGGCGACGGGCCAAACAGATTATTTCTCTCTTCCCGACAAGAAAAGTCCTGATAACAGTTTGTTTGGAGGGACGAATCAATTTATCGCTGAACTTTCAACTAATTCAGTATGGGCGCTGAATGATCAATTGATGAAAACAGAACTGGATCATTTCAAGACGTTGACATATGAAGTAATCAGTAGTGATTCAAAAAAGTACAATCGCAATCCACTGTACAGGCTTCGAAATGGACAATTTGTCCTGGGACGATTCCTTTCACAACTCATCAGGTATGATCCGGAATCCAATAAAAAAACAAAACTGATCAATGATGATCAGGCCGGACCATTATCGATCGAAGCAGAATGTTTCCTGGAAGGCCCTGAGGGATCAGTTTGGGTGGGCACATACAGTGATGGATTGTATCAAATAGACGAGCAGGGAAAAATCATCAACCATTTTACCAAAACATCCACTCCTGCTATAAGTAATGACCACATATTATCGCTCTATCAGGAAGGAGATAGCGTTTTGTGGATTGGCACGTTTGGTGGAGGATTAAACCAATTGCATATACATCAAAATCGTATCAACATTTTTACTCAAAACGATGGGCTGGCAAACGATAATGTGACGGCGATCCTTGCAGATCAGGAAGGAAATATTTGGGCCAGCACTTATTTTGGCCTTTCATGTTTTCTGCACCAGGAAGGTATTTTCAGGAATTATTATGAAGAAGACGGATTGACCAATAATGAATTCAACTATGCATCTTCTTTCAGGGATCGCCAGGGGACACTCTGGTTTGGTGGCATGAATGGTGTACAATCGTTTAAACCTAAAGACATCGTTTCCCAGCAGGTAAATCCTCCATTGGTGTTGACTGGTTTTTTAAAATATAACCGGAGTAAAGATAGTCTGGAAGTGCAGGTTTTGAGTGGAGGTAATAATGAAGTAGTAAACATCTCTCCCTTTGACAGCTATGTGCAATTTGAATGGACACTGCCCAATTATTTGAAGCCGGAGCAAAGTAAATATTATGTATGGCTGGAAGGCCTTGAAGATGACTGGTCCTATATAGGCCATCAACCTGTTATCCGGTATCATAAATTACCAGCTGGAAATTTTACACTGCATATCAAAGGTTCAGATAGCAAAGGAAACTGGAGTAGTGCCGAATTGACCATCCCGTTAAAAGTGAAGAAGGTATTTTTTAAAACATGGTGGTTTATCCTTTCTTGTGTGCTGGTAGTTTCCGGACTCGCCTTAGCTTTCATCCGGTACCGGTTTCAACGTTTACTTGAGATCGAACGCATGCGCACACGCATCGCCGGAGACTTGCATGATGAAGTGGGATCGATGTTATCAGGTCTCGCTATGCAGGCTGAGATCATGGAATTGGATCAGCAGAAATCAGATCCTGCCAAACTCCATAGGCTAAGTGAAATCAGCCGCCTGACCTTGTCAAAGATGCGTGATGTGGTATGGTCCATTGATAGTCGTCGCGACCAGGTAAAGGATTTGTTAGATCGCATGCGGGAAAATGCAGAAGAAATGCTTACTCCGAAAGAAATCATATTCCATTTCGAACTTGGTGAACTTCCCATGGAGAAGAAATTACTGGTTGATGTTCGCCAGCACCTGTTTCTTTTTTATAAAGAAGCTATCAACAATATTGCAAAACACTCTAACGCATCAATAGTCAACATTCGTTTCGGCCAGTTTGGAGATCATTTTGAATTGTCCATTCATGACAACGGTACCTTAATAGAAAAATCGACACCTTCTAATGGTTTTGGGTTGCAAAACCTTGAAATGAGAGCTAAGAAACTGCGGGCCATTTTCCAATTGAATACACATGAAGGTTTTACAGTAGGCCTGCGGATGAGATCCCTTTAAGAAGAAATGCCTTATTTAGCGTAATGCAGTGAGTCCGGCTTAAATGCTGCGGTTGGAGTTTGCTCCAATGGTAGGATCGTCGCATTGAGCGGATGGTTGCTGAGCTGCGCCGTGGGAGCCGAAGTATCCCACATGGCTTGAAAATAGCAGCTCGAAACAGTCAAAATGATTTCTCCTGCCACCTGGTCACGCTCCAATCCATCACATCAAGATGTGATACCTCACGAAAATTTCAAGGGGTAATTTTAATTCGATAAAATCATATTATAACACCCGCATGGCATGGAAGGAAACCTTCTAACTCTTTCTCGGAAAAAGAGCTCAATGCCTATCGGAAAAACGAGTTGGCTGCCAAAGGGTAGCCTTCTCTGTTAATGGATTATATTCTCACCTTTTGCACTATTGCTTCTGGAAATTTCCGGGAGCAATTTTTATTTAATGGACTACTTTCTCAAGCACAGCATTCCAATCTGTCCATCCATCAACTTCACTCAGTGATGAATTGTGCCAAAGCACCACCAATTCCCCATTATGTTTCTTGACTTGTTCTTTTATTTGCTCTGCAAGTTTGATACTTTCTTTGATGGAAAGTTTTTTATACATTCTGAAGGATACATCCATAATCAGTAAGGGCCTTTCCGTCAGAGGTAATTGTTCGCGTTGATGAATATCGAAAACAGGGAATGGTTTGCAGGTACCACAACGGAAACCAGGTTCTGCTGCATAGCCTAGTGTACTGTCTTCAATAATACCGGAAGCAGAGAGTTTCTGCCATGTCTCCGGTACAGCAAAACGTAAATAATGCTGGCGTGACCGAACCACCGAAATACCTGCACTGGACGCCACAGCTTCTTTTTCCTGACGAATCAATAATTCATCTTTATAGGAATCATAACTTGGATGCACACCTATATGGTGACCACGCGAGATAATATGATCTATCAAAGCTTTGATATGCGGCTCATCGATTTTATAATAGCCCTCGTATTTCGTTTTTCCACCACCAATAAAATTGAATTGCATTTTGCTCTCACCCTTTTCAGCAAGGTCCATCAGGTAATCATACGTATCATATGGATCTTTATCAGCAGAAGTTTTCACCGCTCTGAAAGATTTGTAATCTTTCAGAGTATTTAAAATGTTCCAATGTTTGAGTAATCTGCCGCCAAGGTTTTTCCATAATGGTTTGCTACGCCAATAAAATGGAATATCCACATCACAGGAAAGGACCGTTTTGAAGGTTGATGAAATTTCCGGAAGTGAATATCCAATAGCCAATAACCAGGTGCGAAGTAGGAAGGAATATTCATCAACGATAGGTCTGAGAATATAACCTTCGTTCTTTACAACCAATGCTTCGGCCGCTGGAAAACGATCATGAAGATCCTTTCGCTTGCCGAGTGATTCCTCCCAGCGTGTGAGCATAAAAAATACCCCCGCAAAAATATCAACGTGACATACGATATGATCTCGTGTGATTTCGAGTTGTTCTTTTCCAAATAGGATAGGGATATTTTGAAATCCTATCGAAGATGCTTCTACAATCGTTTTCGGAATGTGAGATTCATGGATGTAGGATTGTCCCTCAGGTATTTTACCAAAGAAATGATCCGCAATGACAATCGATTTGTCTTCCCACTTTAATTCATATTGTGAAGAATTATGACCAACAACTATGTCTACAGGAATTCCACAATAATGCGTTAGGAGCGTCCTGATCGCATAAGTGCGTTCAGGGATGAAATTATTTGGAATATAGACTTTGATCAAAGTTCGATGACAGATTTAATTCGTTTGCCCCGCCTCGAAGAACTTACCCACATGCTCACAGATATAACTGATCTGATCCTCTTGCAAGTCCGGATGCATAGGCAATGACAGGACTTCCTGGCTCACTTTCTCAGTATGAGTCAATGGAACACGTCGACGGACCAGCTTGCTGAAAGCAGCCTGCTCATGCATTGGTACCGGGTAATAGATCATCGAAGGAATCTTCTGTTCAGCCAGGTATTTCTGTAATTCGTCGCGACGGCCATCCGTGACACGTATGGTATATTGATGGAAGACATGATCTGACCATGGCACGCGAGCTGGAGTCAGAATAGATGAAATTGTACTTAGTCGTTGGTCGTATTTGTCAGCTGCAGCTTTACGTAGCTGATTCCATCTTTCAAGATGGGGGAGTTTAACATTCAGCACAGCCGCCTGGATAGAATCAAGCCGGCTATTGACACCGATGATATCATGATAATATCTTTTTTCCATGCCATGATTGGCTACCATCTTAAGTTGGTGCGCTATCTTTTCATCTCGTGAAAACATTGCACCACCATCACCGTAGCATCCAAGATTTTTAGCAGGATAAAAAGAAGTGCAACCGATATGGCCGATGGTGCCTGACATCTGTCGGCTTTCATCCGCAACGATACATCGTGCACCTATCGATTGTGCATTGTCTTCTATTACATAAAGGTCTCGTGATTTTGCAATGTTCATCAAAGCTTTCATATTGACACATTGGCCAAAGAGATGAACAGGTATAATAGCCCTTGTGCGTGGAGAAAGTGAAGCTTCAATACCATCTATTTTCATCAGGAACGTCCTCGGATCGACATCGACTACAATCGGTTTCAATCCAAGCAATGCAATGACTTCAACACTTGCGACAAATGTGAACGATGGAACAATGACTTCGTCACCAGGCTCCAGCTTAAGCGCCATCAGGGCGATTTGAAGTGCATCCGTTCCGTTGGCGCAAGCTATGACATGAGCATCATCCAGATATTTGCCAAGTCCTGTTTCGAAGGCTTTGACTTCAGGTCCATGGATAAAGGCGCCGCTTTCGACACATGCGATGATCCGGGCATCAATTTCATTTTTCAATGATTTGTACTGAGCCTGCAGATCTACCATCTGGATATTTTGCATAGTCTTATTGTTTAGGGTAGATGATCTCCCTTCCGATACTGGAATAGAAGAAATCGCCTGGGATATCCTCCAGGTCATAAATATTGCGGCCATCAAAAATGAGCGGTGATTTCATTCTTGATTTGATCTGCTGAAAGTCCGGTGTACGGAATTCATTCCACTCCGTCACGATGGCTAAGGCATCCGCACCATCAAGTATGTCGTACATGTCTTCGTTGTACGTGACATCTCCTTGAAAGTATTGACTGAAATTCGGAATTGCTTCAGGATCTGTTGCTGTCACAGTGGCGCCTGCTGCCAGTAAATCACTGATGATATCCATCGCAGGAGCTTCTCGCACATCATCTGTATTGGGCTTGAATGCGAGTCCCCATATTGCAATCCGTCGTCCGCGAATGTCGCCCTCAAAGTGGGAAACAATTTTTTGAGAAAGGATATGTTTCTGTCGTTGGTTTACATCCATCACAGCGTCGAGAATTCTGAATTCATAGTCATGTTCTTTCGACGTCAGGTGTAAAGCCTGCACATCTTTCGGAAAACAACTGCCTCCGTATCCAACACCTGGAAATAAAAACCGTTTGCCAATACGAGTGTCACTACCTATGCCTCTGCGCACATGATCAACATTTGCTCCAGTGCGTTCGCAGAGATTGGCGATCTCATTCATGAAAGAAATCCTTGCCGCGAGATAAGCATTGGCAGCATATTTGGTCATTTCGGCAGAGCGCTCATCCATAAACAATATCGGATTGCCTTGACGAACGAACGGTTTGTATAAACGTTCCATGACCTGTTGCGCTTTTGGTGAGGATACACCTATCACGACGCGATCAGGCTTCATAAAATCTTCTACCGCCACACCTTCACGCAGGAATTCAGGATTAGAGACTACATCAAATAAATCCGGTGACAGATTTTTTAACATCAGGTCTCGTACTTTTTCAGATGTACCTACTGGTACGGTGCTTTTATCCACAATCACTTTATAACTGGTGATGATTTTGGATAAATCTTCGGCCACACCCAGAATGAATGAAAGATCAGCTGATCCATCCATTCCCGGAGGAGTAGGTAAAGCCAGGAAAATAATCTGGGCATCCTTAATTCCATCGGCGAGAGATGTTGTGAAATGCAGACGGTCCTGATCACGACTCCTGTCGAAGAGCACCTCAAGGCCAGGCTCAAAGATGGTGATCTTGCCGGCCTGCAGGCTGGCTACTTTTTCCGCATTGTTATCGATGCAAGTGACATCATTGCCTGTTTCAGCAAAGCATGTTCCCGTCACCAATCCAACATATCCAGTGCCTACGACCGCTATTTTCATAAGGCGCCAAAGATAAGCAGAAAAGGGTATATCGAACCTCAAGGAAGGGATTCAGACACGGTCGGTACTGCCATTTCCGCCAGCAGCTTGGTGTTTAAAAGTGTTAGAGTAAAATTCAAATAGGCACAGCGTTTAGAGAGTTTAGATTTTATTTTTCCTAAACTTTCTAAACAGTGCCGCCGAATAGGCGGTAACGCTAAACTTTCTAAACGCTGTTTCTATTTGTAGAACATTGCTATCTAAGAAAATCCTTTCCAGTTTATAACCTTCATAAGCCTATAAACTTCATAAGCGTTTAATTTTCAATAAGCGATTAGCTATTGCTGAACAATTAACGAATGTCTGCTGACGATCGCATTATTCCGGTCCCGCATCACCAATGTATACTGCCCTGGAAGCAGACCTTCAAGTGATACATGTTTATCGGTTACGACTCTTGAAATACATATACCTGAGGCGTGGATAAAATCGATCTCATCAATTGATCCGACATTGGACAATTCAATAAAATGAGAGGCCGGATTTGGATAGATGACTAATGAGTCCATATCCAAAGATGGAATCGCTGTTATCACTTTGATAATTTTATTTCCCTTGGAGAGTATCCATTTATCCTGGTCAAAGAGAATCTGGCTGATCGTATTCGTTCCAACATACATGGCAAACCGCTGGTGTTCATACGTATGTTGGAATACAGTATCTGCTACAACTCCAAAGCGATAAGCAGCGATGGGAACAGGCATTTCAAAATAGGAGACAGATGGATCTGATTGGACCTGGTCGATCCAGAGGATCACGGAATCCTGTTGTTGTTCCCAGTTAATCGTATACGAGGGATAACCTTCTCCATAAAACCAATCGTCAAAAAACTCATCCAGTGTTATTCCGGAAACAGCTTCAAGATGATCTTGAAAATCACGGGTTCGTGCAAATGAGGCATCATGATCCTGAAGGGAGTTGCGACATGCGAGGAAAAACGCACTATCACCAACCTCCCATCTCAACATATGGGCGAGGTAAAAACCTTTATCATATGTAAGTCTTCCATTAAAAATCACACCAAGATCAGTTGTGTCATTGACATGGACAGAACCTCCCGGCTGACTGGTGATCGAATTGATCTTGGAGGTTTTCACTGTATTCCATGCTGACGGCCGTAAAGCCTCGGTGGCCAGTCCCGCCAGGTATTCAGCCATGCCTTCGCTCAACCAGATGTCTGACCAGGAACCAAAAGTGACATTATTGCCAAACCATTGGTGTGCCATTTCATGCGCGATCACTTCAAAATTGAAAAACCCCATAAAGGGTATCGTCTGTACTTCAAGAGCACCACCTGCTGTATATTGGGCATAACCGTATTTTTCATCAGCAAATGGATATGGACCAAAGTGATTTTCAAAAAACTGCAAGATGTCTGGAGTCGCTGCGAGTTCAGTGGATAGAGCAGTCACACTTTCAGGATACAAATAATAATACAATGGGAGCATCGTCCCGTCCTTTAGCAAAACAGAGTCTTGTACTATTGTATAATTGGTGATCGCCAATTCCAGCAGATAGGTTGTCGCAATCGGATGGCGATGCTGCCAGTGGTGGATCCATTTTCCGCCTATTTCTTCAATGCCTTTCAGCGTTCCATTTCCGGCAACATACTGACCTGGAGGAGTGGTCACATATAGATCAACAGAATCAACCTTATCCGCCAGGTCTCTTTTACCGGGATACCAGAGTATGTCCAGGTCCTTGTCGGTACTGATCACAGGTGTTCCGGCGTGCAACTCTTGTCGAAGTGTGCCTTCTGACTCATATGAAATGTTAAGTGTATCATGTTCATCGATCATAAGGCTTTTGCCAAGATCAATAGTGATGAGGTCGTCACTCCGCGAATACGAAAGATCTGTATTGCCTCTGCGTATAAAAAGGATAGGCAGATTATCCGCATAATCCACCACAAACCGGTTGAGCTGATCGATGCGGCTTGTAAAATAATAGGTAATCTCACCTGCTACTTTGTTAATGGCGGGATCGATTTCAACATGCATATCCTGATAATAAACATCTGTCTCCGCGGCAGCAAAATTTCGCGTAATCGGAGTGGTCTGACTGAGACCATTAAAAGTGATAGACAGGAAGTTGATGACCAATAAGCCAGGCAAGTAATTTCTGAGGTTCATGCGCAGTTGGATAGTAAACCGTACAAAATTGTATGGTCTAAAATAGCATAAAAAGCTTATAGGGTTATAAAGGTTATAGGGTTATGACTGGGCGGCAGATTTTGGAGATGGACACTGAGTTTAGAGAGTTTAGTTTTTGGTGCTGTTCGCACCAAAAGTTTAGAGAGTTTAGTACAATTATTTAATATCAAATATCTTCTCTTAAGAAACAGATAAATCAAAACTAAACTTTCTAAACACTGTACCTATTAATAAATCTGTCGGATCACATTTTATCAACCCATAAACTTATCAACTTATAAACTTATAAACTCCTCCTAACCTTTTACAAGCTTATGTTCGTCCTGAACATCTGTATCGCGATAGCGAGTAACAGAATCCCAAATATCTTACGTAAAGCTTCAGTCACAGGCTTTGGCAATTTCTTTGCAAGGAAAGGTGTGCTTCTCAATACTAAAAAGATGATCGCGAGATTAACCGCAATCCCAATCATGATTTCAAGTGTCTGAAAACTTGATCGCAAAGAAAGTATAGTCGTCAGGGTTCCTGCACCTGCTAATAATGGAAAAGCAATTGGCACAATACTTCCCGAAGAAGTCTCTGAAGTTTCTGATCTGAAGAAATGAATGCCGAGGACCATTTCCAGGCCGATGAAGAAAATAATCAACGATCCTGCGAGCGCAAACGAACTCACTTCTACTCCAAACACTTTTAGAATAGCAACCCCGAAAAAGAGGAACGCTACCATCAGGATGCCAGCAGTCACTGTGGCAGTAGATGGATGAATATTGACTCCCCGCTTCTTGAGGTCAAGGATGATCGGCAAGGATCCAATGATATCAATCACTGAAAAAAGGATCATGGTGACGGACAATATAGCTGAAATAGCCATGATGTTTGTTTTTAAATTACACCAATATTAATGATATTTGCGTCTAATTTGTTTCAATATGTTATATTTAGTGTCAAAATATACTTAAATTGACTTTATTAAAATAATCTATAATCACAGCTACCATGAATCAGCCGCTAGAAAATCAAATTGACAGCACCGATATCCGGATTTTAGAGGCCCTGATGGAGGATGGACGCATCGCCTACTCCTCGCTAGCTGAAGAAATCGGTTCTTCCAATACACTCGTACATCAGCGGGTTAAGAAACTCAAAGAGACCGGCATATTGACCAAACCTGTTTTCCTCGTTTCCCCCGAACATGCTGGCTATGACACCACAGCTTTTGTGCTGATCATCGTCCGTGAAGCCAAGCAGATCAATGAGGTGATCGATGCCTTGAAGAAGATACCCGAGGTGGTAAGCTGCATCAGCATCATGGGCCGTTATGATCTGATGGTCCGTATTCACGCGGTCAATAATCGTCATCTGCAAGACATCGTGCATGATAAACTGCAGGCGATTCCTTCGATTGAAGGCACCAATACCATGGTCGCTTTTGAAGTGAGTTTTGAACGGCAGATTGCTATTCCTGAAGCAGAGACAGTGACATTGTATCGTAGTCATAAAAAGGCATAGGGCATAGAGCATAGGGCATAGAGTAGAGTATAATGAAAAGTGAAAAAGATCTCATTTTCAAATTGGTCCCTGAGCTTGTCGAAGGGAAGAAGATGAGCATACCCCTTTCCTACAACGATGATCAAAAATAAGTAGGGACAGGTCGCGACATGTCCCTACTTATTTTTGATCACCAGGTGGAGAACACACCTATGCTCTCACCTTCTTACACATTGCCTATCTTTGGTCTTTGTACATATGGCAAGGCTTTATTCCATATCCCTACTGCTCCTTTTCCTCGGCAATGTCATCGGGGGAATCTCCTTCCTGTTGATCCAACGCTATCAACGGCATGAGTATATCGAATCCCAGATAAAATCTGGTGCATTCAATCAATCACTGACACAAATTCAACTGGAAGCAGATCAACTCAATGAAATTCATTGGGTGGAGGATGACCGTGAATTCAGATACGAAGGTGAAATGTATGATGTAGTCCGAATTGAAACGACTCAAAATGGCGGGAAGATCTTTCACTGCTTCGCTGATCATGTTGAAACAGAACTCTATGCTGAAATTGAGCGGAACCTTGGCAGTGAATCCAACGGTCAGCAAGATGACCAGATGATCGTACTGCAGATGTTCAAATTTGTCTCCGAATTTCTTTTTCCCGGAGAATATAAACAAGGTATAGATGTGTGCACCTTACAAAAATGTAACTCGATCTATCTTGGTTCAATACTAAATGTAACACTTTCACTTCCTGTGCAGCCACCTGATATCGCCTGACGTATTGAATGTGTTACAATGATCTTCTGCCCCATGTTATATAACATTTGGGACAGCAGATAATTCCTAATGTATTAATCCAAAATGTATGAAACAGATCTATCTGCTCTTCGGGGCGATAATGCTTTGTAATATTCTTTTTAGCCAATCCATCACTGTTCAGGATAAGGCAACCTTACAACCTATTCCAGGTGCAATCATCAGCAGTAATGATGCTGCTACTCATGTCATGACCGATTATCAAGGAATGGCTTCTATTGATGAAATGAAAAGTTCAACTGAAATATCTATAAAATTCACAGGTTACCAAACCTTCATCACAACGTATGACGGACTCTTACAAAACAATGGCTTAGTACTGCTGACAGAATCCAACCATATTTTCGATGAAGTGGTCATCTCTGCCAATCGTTTTGCAGACACTGTCCGTCAGATACCACAGCAGGTAGAAATAGTTACCGCCGCGGATATGGCCTTCAATAATCTTCAGACGTCTGCAGATGTTTTGCAGAATACTGGAAACGTGTTTGTTCAAAAAAGTCAACTAGGAGCGGGTAGTCCTGTCCTCCGTGGATTTGAAACCAACAAAGTGCTATTGGTGGTAGATGGTATACGTATGAATAATGCTATCTACCGCGGAGGCCATTTGCAAAACATCATCACCCTTGACAATGCCGCGATGGAAAGAGTTGAAGTTCTATTTGGCCCGGGATCTGTGATGTATGGAAGTGATGCTCTGGGTGGAGTTATGCAGTTTTTTACAAAGTCTCCAACCTTATCGATGGATGATAACTTACTGACACGTGTTAATGCCTTTGCCAGGTATTCTACCGCTAATCAGGAAAAGACAGGTCATTTCGACATCAGTCTAGGCAGTAAAAAATTTGGATCACTCACCAGTTTTACGTATTCGGATTTTGATGATCTACTTCAAGGAGCCAACCGAAGCGAGGATTACCCGGATTTCGGTAAACGATTTGTTTATCAAGGTCGCGAGAATGGTGAAGACATCGAAGTTCCTAATGATGATGTCAACTTACAAGTGGCTTCCGGTTATTCACAATATGACATTTTGCAAAAATTCACCTTCCAGCAAAATGACAATGTGAGTCACCAGGCTAATTTCCAGTATTCAACTTCTTCGGATGTGCCACGTTACGACAGGTTGACCGAAATGGCGAATGGCACACTTAGGTTCGGTGAATGGTACTATGGCCCACAAACAAGGTTGTTGGGATCGTATGCTCTGCAGTTGAATAATGATCATGGCTTGTATGACCAGGCGAGAATCATAGCTGGCTATCAATATGTAGAAGAGAGCAGGCATGACCGCCGTTTTGGCAACCCATCCATCAACCATCGTACAGAGCAACTTGATATTTTCACCGTGAATGCAGATTTCAGTAAAATGAAAGGGAAGTCAACATGGCGTTATGGCCTTGAAGGCACCACCAATCACGTAAACTCCACTGCATTTAAAGAAAACATTAATACGGGTGATACTGAACCTCAAAGCACGAGGTACCCCGACGGTGGATCTGATGTAACGACAGCAGCTTTGTATTTGTCTGATCAATTCCATCTATCGGACCGCATCACCTTAAATGGTGGAGTGCGATGGAGTTACAATTCACTGAAGGCAGTATTTGTTGACACGACGTTCTACCCGTTTCCATTTGATGACGTGACACAGCAGTATTCCAATTTGAGTGGAAGCGTCGGTGCTGTATGGAATGGTAATGGTGGATTGAGGGTCACCGCTCAGGGAGCTACTGGATTCCGCGCACCAAATGTTGATGACCTGGCGAAAATATTTGAATCTACTGCTGGAAGTGTTGTGGTGCCAAATCCTGACCTGGGTCCGGAGAAAACGTATAATGTTGAATTAGGTATTTCAAAAACATTCAATGATAAACACACTATTGGTGTCAATGGTTTTTACACCTGGTACAGAGATGCCATCACAACACAACCCGGTACTTTCAATGGACAGGATAGTATCCTATATGATGAAGTATTGAGTAAAGTTACCATGAATGTCAATGCACTCAAAGCGTATATCTATGGTGGTAGTGCATTTGTGTCTGTACAATTGACAAAATCCATGAACTTGTATAGTACTATCAATTATACCTATGGAAGGATTGATACAGACACAACAGATTCACCATTGGATCATATTCCGCCCTTATTCGGCAAGACCAGCGTGGATTATACCATCAAAAAATTCAAAGCTGAAGTCTACGCCATCTATAACGGCTGGAAACATGTGGAGGATTACAATCTGAATGGTGAAGACAATTATCCTTTCGCTACCGTTGATGGTATGCCTGCATGGGCTACTTTTAATATAAAGGCGTCTTACCAGCTGACACAAAACTTCACGGTTCAAGCTGGCGTAGAAAACATACTGGATACTAATTACAGAGTCTTTGCTTCCAACATCAGTTCAGCTGGAAGAAATGTTTCGCTGACCATCAGAGGAAGTTGGTAATATTATTTTAAAATTTTTGTAGGGGTTCAAAATTTTGAACCCCTACAAAAATTTTAAAATAGTATTACTGATGATTTCAATACGCACTTAATTCTTTTGAGAGGTAATTGATAGCAGGTTGTTCAGAAAGCTGGCCGGTCCAGTCAAGAATTTTTAAATACAACTCCATCATCTCTCTTTCTATTTCCAGCACGTTTTGTTCGCGCTTGAGTTGTAACTCTCGTGCATTGAGTAAAATCATGGGTCCATCTGCCTGGGCATTGGCAGGATGCTCAAGGGTATACCGCGCCTGGCTGTCTTGCCATTGCTGATGCGCTAAACGAAAGTGACGACCAAGGGCGACGATTTGTGATCGGCCATTGGACACTTGTCGGTCAAGTTCAGCCATGTACAGTTGCATATTTTGGCCCTCTTCATTTTTATCAATACTTAATTCACTCATGTTTACCCTGGAGGTTCCTCTGAAGGGAAGATTGAGTCCGATACCTATAGAAAATTCACGTTCCAGTTGTGCAAATGGAAGGTTAGCATACCGCACCTGGAAAAAATCTAATACCTGGTTAGACTTAGCTCTTTCATAGTTGTACTCTGCAGTAATCTGATCGATCTTGGCTTGCTTTTCAATAAGTTCAGGATTTTGAAAAACAGTTTGTGGTAATCCTGTAATAACGACCTCGATTTGAGCTGGTGTTATATATGCTGAAGTATCAAGTTGCCAATCCATACTATCCATTGGATTCAGTAACTGAATAGTTTGATGTAATTGTTCAATGAGTGCTTCGGATTCAGCGATCTTAAGCAATAAATTATCAAGGTCAAATTCTGTTTCAATGAGTTCTTCTACATCAGTATCCACAGAATACACCGCCATTTTTTTCAAAACGTTTACTTTGTCTGCATACACCTGTTGTAGTTTATGGTACGAGACCAATTCACGCTGCACTTGTCGGTAAGCTGCTACTACTTCATATCGTTCCAGCAAGGCTTCGTGCCAATACACCCTCTGCATCCCGCCCTTTGTTGAAGTAGTTGATTCCTGCAGTAAACGTTGTTGATGTATTTCATTAAAACCATTGACAGAAACACGGGCGAGATATTCCTGCCGGCTGATATCGAATCGGTCCGTTTCTGTGCGCAAACTTATCTGGTCTACAAAAGGAAGGTTGAGATTGGATTGTTGCCTGTATGTCATCTGCTGATCGTATGCTTTCAACGCCGGGTCTTGTCGTGCTGAAGCAAGTACGCTGTCACTGGTAATAAGGAATTGACCTGAACATACCACCAGGTGTAAACTACTTACCAATAAAGCGATCCATTTTTTTTTCATGTAATACACCCTTGGCATCAGCGAACTAAAAGCAATGATGAGAAGAAAGAAGATCCGGGTATATTGAGCCGGCGCAACTCAACTTTCTCTTTCTGCAAAAAATTATTGATAGAAGGAATTTCGATCAATACTTCCCGTCCGTACGATTTGATTTCAGGTATTTTGCGCAGTCGTTCCGGTATTTCAACAATTCTATGTCCTAATCCGCTGACATGTCCAATGCAACTTTCATCAGGATGAAGGCTTGATGAAACTGTCAACGAATCACCAACTTTAATTTCAAGACTCAGACTTTCATGAACATAGGCGACAACCGTATTTGGATTTTGCTCGTAAAATGAAATAAGCGTATTGAAGGAAGGTATGTTTTCTGCTTCATGACAATGAATGCTTCCAATCAATCCATCCGAAGGAGCATAGATTCGAAGTTGTTCTTGTTGTCTTTCATAGAGATCGACTTCCTTTTCCAGTTTATTGATTTGGGTTTGCGCAGGAATAGCGGCAATTTTTAATTCCTGGTTTAACCGGTGTATTTCAACATCAATCGGTTCGATGGCAAGGCGAAGTTCTTCGTTGAGTGATTTCAATTTAGCTTCATACAATGAAGGAGTTGAGGTGGATGACGCTGCAGCGGATACACTTTCAAGTTCAAGATATAAAGCCCTGTTGAGCGTTTGTTCAGATTCAAGCAACCTTATGCGAGCTTGAATGGATCCTATTTTCTCGGCACGCAATGCCTGCAATCGTTCAAGGTCACCTTTGATTTCATCTATATTCAAACGGTCGCGTGCTAATATCTCACTGATATCATGAGAGAGCTCACTCATTTTAAATTCAAGGGCGACACGGGTTACATCCAACAATAAAGCGCCTTTGGAAACATATTGACCTTGACTCACATAAATCTTGTTGACGGTGCAGGCGTGTTCAAGGTTAATTTGTGTTTCTTCATTTTCTGCCACACCATAAAAATTGACTGTACTTCGGTTTAAGTTTTTAGTCACCATCAGCATGAAGAGCAAGAGGATGGGAATACTTATGAAGAGGATATTAATTCGTCGCATACCTAATGGGGGATTAATCGTATTGATTAATATAGGTGTCATTCAGGCCCAGCCTCACATCATTAATGTCGGGCAGCTGCTGCAGCTTCCTGGTGAGTTGAATCCCCTGCATTTCATCTTCCAGGCGCAATTCGTAGCCATATTCAATAACATCACCTTTTTGTTCAACGGAAGTAACCCGGTATCGTTTAAGGACGTAGGTCCGGCACAATTCACGAATGATCAATTGGGCCTTTTCGAAATCAGCGGAGTCAGCGATGATGTTAAACCGTAGTTGCCCCAGCAGATTGTTTTTATGTCCGTACGGAGTAAGCCGTAGAAAAAAGGCAATCAGGCAGAACGCTACTGTACCAATAATCGCATTGACAAAACTGTTGACACCACAAGCAATACCTACAGCCATAGAAGCGAAAATGAAAGCGACATTTCTTGGGTTCGTGATATTGATACGAAAGCGTAAAATAGCGAGGGCACCGAAAATTCCAAATCCTCGTGCCATACTGTCACCGATAGATTCCATAATGGTAGCCGTCACGATTGCCATCAGAATCAAGGATTGAATAAAATGGTCAGGAGGCACTACATCACGTGATGACTTTTCGTATGTAAATACGATAAGCGAGGAAAGCAGAAAAGCAAGCAGGACTGAAAAGCCAATCAGGATATATGATTGATTATCCTGGTTGGATACAGAGGACAGAAAATCCATTTCGCATGATTCAGGGTGAAAAAAACCAAAACAATATTACATTAAATTTACAAGCAGTAGCCTGAAGACCGTATAGAAGGTTAATTGGGCTTTGCAGAAATCCGGCGGGGGAGCGCCAGTCCCCTTTTTTTATTCTGTTTTTTACACAATAATCGATCTTCCGGGGCTGTTAATATCAGTGTATAAAATACTGAGTATGAAGCAAAATTTTACCTACTTACAATTGACAAGGCTGGTTTATGGAGAGACAACAAAGGCAGAAACTGATATGCTGCTTGAGTTGGCGGATACCGTACCACAGATTGCAAATTCACTGGAAATCCTTACCAAAGGAAAAGAGGCCCTGGGAAATGAGCGGTTTTCACCATCTGATATGGTGATCAACCGAATCCTTGGGTACAGCGCTTCGTCCGCGCCTGTTTCTGCAAGCTGATCAAACCAAACCCTTAGGTCAAAAAAGAAAAGGCCCTGGACATGTCCGGGGCCTTTTTTTTGCACTCAAACTCATTATCTGGCACAAAAATAGTAAATATTTTCATCATGACGAGAAAATAGTCAAAAAATGTCTGTATATTTGTCCCACACATATAAGCCGAAACGACTATATTTATAATCCAAAATTCTTTAAAAATGTCATCAGAAAAGGAACGCGATGCGCGGTTGAAAGCCCTCCAACTCACAGTAGATCGCTTAGAAAAAACCTACGGTAAGGGCACCATTATGAAGCTGGGTGACCGTCAGGTCGTCGAAGTGGAAGCCATCCCCACCGGTTCTATCTCCCTGGACCTGGCCGTCGGTATCGGCGGATTTCCAAGAGGTCGGGTAGTAGAAATCTATGGCCCGGAATCTTCCGGAAAAACGACCCTGGCCATACACGCTATAGCAGAATGCCAGAAGCAAGGCGGTCTCGCTGCCTTTATTGATGCAGAGCATGCCTTTGACAGATTCTATGCTGAGTCTCTTGGCGTAGATTGTGAAAACCTACTGATTTCTCAACCGGACAACGGTGAACAAGCCCTTGAAATAGCCGAAAACCTCATCCGCTCCGGTGCCATCGATATTATTGTCATAGACTCTGTTGCAGCCCTCGTTCCAAAGGCTGAAATAGAAGGCGAAATGGGTGACTCAAAAATGGGTCTCCAGGCCAGGTTGATGTCACAAGCCATGCGTAAACTGACCGCAACCATTGGCCGGACAGGATGCTGTTGCATCTTTATCAACCAGCTCCGCGAGAAGATCGGGGTGATGTTTGGCAACCCTGAGACCACTACCGGTGGTAACGCCTTAAAATTTTACGCTTCACTTCGTCTTGATATCCGCCGAAATGGATCTGCCCTCAAAGACCGCGATGGCAACATGGTAGGTAACCATGTCAAAGTGAAAGTGGTTAAGAACAAACTGGCTCCACCGTTCCGGGTAGCAGAATTTGACATCATGTTTGGAGAAGGTATTTCCAAAGTGGGTGAAATCGTAGACCTCGGTGCGGATACAGATATCATCCAGAAGAGTGGCGCATGGTACGCCTATGAAGGAACGAAGATTGCCCAGGGTAGAGATGCCGCCAAGCAATTCTTCCTTGACAATCCGGAACTCGCCTGGGAAATTGAACAAAAAATCAAAGCCAAACTTGCTACGACACGTATCGTACATACGGAAGAAGAAGTGGGCGTTGAGGAAGATTGATGAGGTCGTTTCGACTTCGTTCAACGACCGGATAATAAAAAAAAAGGGTCCAGATTTCTGGTCCCTTTTTTTTTATTATCTGAATAAGGATATACCTGGTCTGTAAGGCATAGAAATCTACAATATCCCCGTTCCATTCGACGTACTAACCTATGGGTAAAGAACAGGAAGAGTATCTTTACCACCTTTATTTGCTTGCGTAAGAAGATATCAAATGAATAGTTGTGTAAAATCTTTATACCTGGCCGTGATTGCGGCCTTTTTTGTTTCGTGTAGTACATCGAAAAAGTCAACGTCTGACCTGGAAGGGACTCAGCATGTAATGTTAGATACCATGACGGTCACGGCTTATGATACTCCGGATGGAGATGGTAACAAACCGGACTATAAACCTGCCAGGGATCGAAAGTGGGATCTGATACATACATCACTTGACTTGTCTTTTGACTGGTTGAAAGAATCAGTAATGGGTACTGCAACATTAAAACTCACACCACTTTTTTATACGCAGACTGATTTGCAGATTGATGCAGTCAATTTTGATATTCATCAACTAAAGGTTAATGGCCAAATAGTGACTACCTACACGAATGCAGATAATAAGATCGATATCACATTGCCGAGGCCTTATAAGAAAGAGGAGGAACTGAAAGTAGAAATCAATTACACGGCTTATCCTACTGCTTCCCGCAATTTTAAAGGTGAAGCAATCACAAGTGACAGGGGTTTGTTTTTTGTGGATTCACAGGATACTATTCCCGGTGTTCCGAGACAAATCTGGTCACAGGGAGAAACCTCCTATAACAGTCGTTGGTTTCCAACACTTGATCAACCTAATGAACGCGGCACGCAGGAAATCATTCTGACCGTAGAAGACACTATGATGACGTTGTCAAACGGACTGTTGATTTCATCAACAGCATTACCGGGTGGCATGAGACGGGATCAGTGGAAACTTGATCTTCCACATGCCCCATACCTCACAATGATTGCTATCGGACAATGGGACAAGGTGACAGAATACTGGCGCGGAAGACCAGTAGAGTATTATGTAGATCTGGGTTATGGTCCTTCAGCAAAAGCCATTTTCGCTAACACACCTGAGATGATTGAATTCTTCTCGCAGAAACTGGGATATGATTTTGTCTGGCCCAAATATGCACAGATGATTGTCAAGAATTTTGTTTCTGGTGCTATGGAAAATACGACCGCCGTTACTTTTAACGATTATATCCAATTCAAGCAGGAGGATATGATTGAAGATGGTACCAATGATTATATTATAGCTCACGAATTATTTCATCATTGGTTTGGAGATCTCGTTACGTGCGAATCATGGGCTAATACAACACTCAATGAAGGATTTGCAAACTATGCCGAATACCTGTGGATAGAACATAAACGCGGTAGGGAACGAGCAGACCTATCCAGGCTCAGCGAGCTCAGTGGATATTTTGATCAAACAGAGAATACGGCGCACCCACTGATTCAATATCATTACAAGGCGGAGAACGATATGTTTGACGCGCATAGTTATAACAAAGGTGGACTTGTCCTGCATATGCTCCGTGATCTTGTCGGCGACGAAGCCTTCTTTGCATCACTTCAATTGTATCTACGCCAGAATGCATACAAAGCAGCTGAAGCAGATGATTTACGCCAGGCTTTTGAAGAAATCACCGGTACGGATTTGCATTGGTTTTTTAATCAATGGTACTTCGACAAAGGACATCCTGTAGTGAATAGCAAACATGCATATAATGCTAATGATCACTTGTTGACCATTGATATGGTGCAGGTACAGGACACGCAAGGCTATCGGGACTTATTTATACTTCCTATTGAGATAGCCATTTTTCATCAGGACTCCTCTATTGAAATCCGGAAGGTTAGGATGGATATGAAAACCCAATCATTTCAATTTGAAGAAATGCAGGAACCACTGGCGGTCGTCATTGATCCCCGTGATATTTTATTGGCTGTCATACATGATGAAACCCCGCCATCGGAATACAATATCCGGCTTATGTCAGATGCGCTGTCCATAAATCATCGTATTTCAGCTTTACGCATGATGGATGATATAGATCCGGTCGTGCTCAACCACTTAATGGCAGACACATCGTATACGATGAGGGCTTTACTGATCAGTCACCTTGATGAGAAAGAAGATGCGGCAAGATTAAATCAACTGGCACAAATCGAAACCAGGCCTGAAATTCAGTATTACATCCTTGAATCTTTGATGGGGGTTGATGATGAAAAAGCAAAAGACGTGGCGCTGAAACTTTTGAAGACAACCGATAGGATTCCTGTCATTTACGCTTGTTTGCAAGCTATCGCAGCAGTTGATGTTGCAGAAGCATCAAGACAATATGAACAATTTAAAAATAATCCATCACCTGCCATTTATGCTGCAGGGGCTACCATCAATGCAAAGAGTGGTACCGGTCTAACACTTGATTTTTTCAGGACAGAAAAAGCAGCCAATATCAGTGACGATTACCTGGAGGAATTTATAGGTGCACTGACTTTGTTTTTGTCAAGTCAACCTACAGCTATCCAGGATGAAGGATTGGCTTTAATTGATTCTGATTTTTATTTAAGAACAAAGGATCCTGAATACAGGAGGTTTTATCTCATCACCGGGATGCTCAACCAATACGCAGAAGATGTAGATCCAGTCTACCAGGCTAAGTTACTCGCTACGATCAACAGTCTGTATAAGAAAGAACCAAATGAATACCTGAGGAGTGTATTGAAAGAAGGGTTAGGAGATTTATTGGACTAAGGGCAAAAAGCATAGATCAGAGAGCATAGTGCGAAAGGAATAACGCTTAGAAAAAGAAATGACTGTACTTTAACAGGTAGTCCTTGATTTCCGGCAAAACCTTGTTGCACGCTTCAAGACGACCAACACTTAATATGTTGATTTTTTCTTTCAGCGGGTCAAGGTAATTTTGCAGTTCCGTGCGGGCATTTCCTGTCATAGTACATTTTTGGATGATGGATTGGTATTCGGTAGCCAGTTTCTTATAGATACCCCTGTAGTCTTCAATAGTCGGATCAGGAGTTAAATCATTTATTGTTCCGAGCATCATGGCTATACCTGTACTGGTTTCCCTGTTGGTTTCCCACTTTGCACCATGATCCAGATTCACATTGATACCGGTTGTATGGCCATCATCGGCTGTATATCTATTACGTTTCTCTTCCTGAGGATCAGATTTAGATTGAGCTCCAATTTCGGTTGATTCTTTTTGGGATTCCACTTTATTTTCTGTTGCCTGTTGGCAAGAGAAAAGGAGAATTATGGTAAAAGCGAAAAGGGCAAGAATAGATTTTTTCATAACTGGTCACATTTATATCGAGGGAGTAAATATAAAATCGATACTTCGATCAGACCGTTTTTAATCTGTTAAGCTGAATTTGAAACAAGTAGGGGCGTATTGCATCCGCCCCTACTTGTTTTAAATTCATTCCGAAGAATCTGCGTAATACATCCGCCCCCTATGCTCAAAGACATAAAAAAGCCGTCCTGCGTAAACAGAACGGCTTTTTAAAAGCTATTTTTCAAGGTGTATTATTTCACCACCACCATTTTTTGTGCTTGCGTGAAATTTGTGCCAAGCATTTGCACAAAATAAGCACCGGAGGGCCAGTCATGCAATTCCAGATTTTCGGTATGGGCGCCTGCTAACATCCATTCATCAGCAGCTATTGTCTTGATGACATTTCCCTGCATGTCCATCACACGAAGGGTGATGTGGTCGGGTTGTTCAAGTACAAAATTGATATAGGCATTTTCATTCGCAGGGTTCGGCGTGACGGGTGCAAGGAAATGATTGACAAAACTTACCGTTGGATCTTCTACCGCAGTAGTTTCTTCTTCAAAGACTACGTTTTCATCCCCAGAAAAATAGGGTACAAATGAAAGCGGGAGAAACAACATTTCATCCGTTGTCTTTTCACCCCATGTAACAAACTTGGGCGGGCTGTTTGGATTGCTTGGATTGTTAACCGTATTGTCATACGTCGCGTATACATGAATCGTTGTGCCGGCTTCAAGTACCACATACTTCTTGAAATTATAGGAACCCTGCCAGTTAAAATCCCATTCCGGTATCCTTATCAGATTGGTTGTATCACCATGGACATCAACGGTGTAGACTTCATAAGATTGATTGAGTAAATGTGCATGAGGCCAGATAGCAAAAAGACTCACCTTCAGCGGTGTGGTAAATTGACAATGAAATGTTTTCACCGTATTAGCCGGCATCACAAAAGGTCCATTCGTGATATATGGATCGAAAGGCAGGAAAATAAAATTCTGCACCTGGCGTACCACAGGTTCTTTTTTGAAAAAGATATTAATGGTCGAACTATCCTTCGATGCAAACGGAGAAGGTCCGTAATGTACTTGCATCAGAAGGTCTGAACCTTTTGGAAGAATTTGCCCTAAGCCTTCAGGATAAGGAATTGGTTTTTGACCGGGCACATAACCTGGAAACATATTAGTCAGTGCCGAATTCAAACCAAAACCTCCAAATCCATCATACCCATATTTTGGATCAGCCTGATCCAATTGTCTTGCTTCTCCGGTGTCATCAAAACTAAATAAAGCATGATGAAGGATTTTTGAATTTCCCGGACGCAATTCAACAGTTGCTATTTGTTTGTCTTCTGTAAGGTTGGTGGGCAAAACAAATACTCTGTATTCATCTGCATTACCGCCATGATGCTCGTATGACTGCGCCATGTGAAGTACCATGTCAGGCGTACCTATCTGCGACCCAGTTGGAAATTCAGGTAACTCAGGTTCTTCTGAGGCATTACCATATGGAGCTCCATTATCTGCCCACTCGGCTAACAAGTCTATTTGCTGTTGTGTCAGGAATCGCTCTCCCTGGAATCTCGAATATTCAGGATCCGCTTTCCAAGGGGGCATGTAACGGATAGCAGTTACATATTTAATCATTTCTGCCCACGGCTGCACTTCATCATAATTGGTCAAAGGAAACGGACCAATTTCATTAGGTCTGTGACACTTGGTGCAATTATTATAAATGATCGGAGCGATGTCTTTTGTAAAGGTCACATCCTGACCGAATAGAAAGGTGCTAACACAAATGAAAAGTGAAAATGATAATAGTGATCTCATAATTAAAAATTTAAACTGTATTCAAATCCGTAATCGTCGATTTACGATTTACGATTTACGATTGACGAATCTCACGTTCTTACGTTCTTACGTTCTTACGTTCTTACGTTCTTACGTTCTTACGTTCTTAGTCTGTAAAGTTAATAAAACAACCGATAGCCTGCGTTTCAACAAGGGTTCCGGTATTCTGGTTTAACAGCCACGACTCTATGATCTTTTCAAGATCCTTGCTTTGTGCATGCGTTTTACGTTTTCCAACCCGCACATAGCTATCATCAATACGTCCACGATAGATAAGTTGATTTGACCGGTGATCCCAGACTGCTACTTCAGGAGTAACCGTTACACCGAATTTTCGCGTCATCTCTTTATCGTAGTCAGGGAGCAACGGGAAGGTAAGTTTGTAATCTGTACCAAATGCTTCCATTTGCTCAGCGGTCGAAGTAGGATTTGGAAAATACCCCACAAAGCCAACCTTTTGAGCGTGATATGTATCATATAACCGTGTCAATTCAAGTGTATAAAACTGGCTGATGAGACAATCATCATGAAGAAAGACATACACCGTCATGCTGTCCGTAATGGTGGATGGAGGATTTCCGCCGTCATGTAACCGGTCTTGAAGAGGAACTATTCCAAACCAGCAAAGCAGGATCTGTAGTATCATTTCTCCAAATGTACGGGGTTGGAACCCATCCCTTTGGGCATTAACTAAAGTTTAAAGGTCCGGTTGAATTAGGCATAACAAGAGCTTATGGTCTTTGCTCCTAATTGCCGCGGCTTTTAAACCGGGGTTTGTAGAAGAGGAAGCCTGGGCTTTAGCCAAAACGGAGATGGCTAAAGCAAAATAACCTAATTTCATTATCCCCTGGCTAAAGCCAGGGGCAATTGTTAACCATAGATTGTACTTGTTCCTTTAGCCTTTTCAGCCTCTTTTGCCTTTCAGCCCTTTAACCCTCTTCAGCTCCTTCAGGGCTTTTAATGTTGGCCTTTCCGCCCTTTCCTTTGGATGCCGTAGCTTTTTCTGCGAAGGCATCTGCCCTTCCGCCTCCAAAGGGCTGAACCCCTTTGCTACAATTAGCCCCTTCAGGGCTCCTTTTCCTATTTAACCCCCAATAACCTCTATAACCTTTATAACCCCTATAACCTTCATAGCTGCCCTTTCGCCTCTTTAGCCCCTTCAGCCTTTTTGGCCCCTTACAGCATTTTTCCTTTTTCCCTTCTGCATTTCCGCCTTTGCCCCCGTCTACCCCCTATAGCCCCCTAAATGGGGGTAAACCTTTGACCTTATCTTTTCCTTTCCGCCTTTCTGCCCTTCTGCCTGGTTGTTGAGCTGTAGCACAAGGATGAGTGAAAGCAGGTCGAAGCATCGCCTTTGTTTGAGTTAACCTTTTCTTAATCTGCCTGTTATACCCATAGATATCCAAAAACCACCTACTTTTGTACTCAATATGATGCGACATTTAATGTCATATGCCTTGGCTTCCCTGATCCTGCTCTCCCAGGTAGGCGTGCCTCTGCATATGCATTATTGCAAAGGAATGCTGGAATCCGTATCCGTTTTTGTCAAATCCGCATGTGAGGATCACAAAGAGGTAGAAGCCCTTCCTGCCTGTTGCAAGAAAATGGTTATAGACCATTGCCCTAAAGAAAAAGACAACTGCTGTGATGACCAGGTTAAAGTATTGACCCAGGAAATCACTTCTTTAATGCCCCATTTTCTGAAATGGGTTGACATTGTATCATTATTTACTTCGCCTTCCATTTCACAGGATAAGGTTGAAGGGGATTTATTTTCTTTCCAGACATCTTCTCTGATTGAGTCGGATTCAGGTCCACCCATCTACATCCTCCATCAGGCGCTTATTCTCTACGCCTAGCTTTTGTTTCTGAATTGTTTTTGGTTTCGTACCGGTAAGTATTTATTTATTCAAATGAGTAAATTGATCCCTTCCCAATTCGTATAAATATCAGGCCATTCAGAAATAATGCTTTATTACCGAACCCGGTAAAAGCAAAACTCACGACTCACGTTTCACAATTTATACTCACAACTGACAACTCACAATAATGAAATCAATCAATCAAAAAATATATACAGTTCTTCTCGCCGCCCTGATGATCTTCGGTTTATGCTTTTCATCGGCAGCCCAATCGAAAGCCACAAAAGGAATGGATCAAACCGTTTCATTCAAGGTGACAGGCATTTGTGGTGACTGCAAAGAACGCATTGAATCTACCGCATTGGATGTTAAAGGCGTCAAGAAAGCTGAATGGGATATCCAGACAGATATGTTAGTGATCGTTGGATCATCTAAAATGGATAAACAGAAAGTTGCTAACGCCTTAGCCAAAGCAGGCCATAAAAGCGAGTTAGCTGCTGCTGATCCAAAGGGTTATGCAAACCTTCCTGCTTGTTGTCAGTATGACAATGGCATCGAAAAGCACTAACCGGCTATGAGACATATTTTACTACTTGTGCTTGCCTGCATGATATTTACTCGCGCAGGCAAAGCACAGGATATCTCTGTTAAGGGTGTTGTCATGGAACAGAAACAGGATGGAAGTCTTATTCCTGTTGAATTTGCCAATGTGATCTGGTTGAAATCCACGCGGAATACAACTACGGATTCGACCGGTTATTTTTTTATTGCGCATGCTCCGGAAGATGGAGACAAACTCATCTTTCAGTTTCTTGGTTTTGAACCGGATACGGTTAAAGTCGTCCCGGGTCAATATGTTTCTGTTTTATTTAAAGAAAACCCAACTGTACTCGGCGAAGTAGTAGTCGGTTATCACAAGCGAACGACAGAGATTTCCTTTCTGGATCCATTGCAGGTACAGAATATTTCAAAAGAAGAATTATTCAAAGCAGCCTGTTGCAATCTCTCTGAAAGTTTTGAAACGAATGCAACAGTAGATGTGAGTTTCACAGATGCCGTTACAGGTGCCAAGGAAATTCAAATGCTTGGCCTCTCTGGAAAATACAGCCTGATCAGCCAGGAACAAATGCCAGGTGTCCGTGGGATTGCCATACCCTATGGATTGCTTTATACACCAGGTGCATGGATTGAATCTATCCAGATCAGTAAAGGATCAGGATCCGTTACTCAAGGATATGAAAGCATGACTGGGCAAATCAATGTTGAGTTGAAGAAACCTGCTGATACTGACAAACTTTTGATCAACGGTTATTTCAACGAAGCGTACAGAAGCGAACTCAATGTATTTACAAAAGCCAATGTTAGCCCAATGTTCAGTACAGCGTTGCTTGGACATTATAGTATTGTCCCCAAGGAGCATGACCGGAATGATGATGGTTTTACAGATATGCCGAAGGGTAGCATACTGACGCTTGCCAATCGGTGGGATTATCACAATAATAAAACAGGGCTTGAAGGGCAACTTGTGGTGCAATGGTTACAAGACAAAAAAGAAGGTGGGCAGGTTTCTCATGGTGAAGTGCATCATGGCCTTTATCGGATAGATATTGAAGCAGACAGATTACAGGCTGCTGCAAAGGTTGGATATGTTTTTCCAAACAAACGATACAATTCCATTGGCTCACAATGGCAATATATCACGCATAAGCAATCCGCGATTGTAGGTATCACAGCATACTCTGCTACACAGACATCATTGTATGGCAATTGGATTTATCAATCCATCCTTGGAGATACTCGTCATAAGTATGTTGCCGGACTGAGTTTCAGGTATGAAGATTATAAAGAAGATCTGGTACCCGTGAAATATGATTTTAAAGAAGTGATTCCTGGAGGTTTTATGGAGTATACCTATCAGCCGGATGATTTATTGACAGTTGTTGCAGGAATGCGTGTTGACAAACACAACCTATATGGCTGGCTTTACACACCAAGGTTGCACATCAGATATGCTACAGACGAGACGACCGTATTCAGATTATCAGGAGGTCGTGGGATGAGAACACCATTGCCCATCGCCGAGAATCTTGGTTGGCTCGCGAGTTCACGTACCTGGACGATCGGTGATCCTGGGCAAACATCTAATGAGTATCCTTACAATGGGCTACGCATGGAGAAGTCGTGGAATTTTGGGGCTAGCGCAACAAAAGAATTTACGCTTGATTACAGAAGTGGATTGTTGGCACTGGATTATTTCTATACTTTTTTTACGGACAGGACAATTGTTGATCTTGATGCAAGCCCACAACAATTGTTAGTGTACAATCTTGATGGATCATCTTTTGCAAGCACACTTCAAGGAGAACTGCAATATGAAATTTTCAAAAGGGTAGATGCCAAGATCGCGTATAAATTACAGGATTCGAAGATTACATACAGAGATGAAGGATTGAGGAAGCAAATATTCACACCGCAATCAAGATTCTTTTTTAATATCTCGTATGTCTCCAGTACAGCAACCTACAAAGGACATTGGCGATTTAATCTTACAGCTCATCATACCGGCGAGCAACGCATTCCTGACACAGATACCAATCCGGCAGAATTTCAATTGGCATCCCATTCACCCGGTTACTGGTTATTCAATGGACAGATCACCCGTGTGATCAATAAAAACACAGAAGTATATGTCGGTGTTGAAAATATCGGCAATTACAAACAAGACCCCGTGATTGTAGATCCTGAAAATCCTTTCAGTCCCTATTTTGATAGCGGACTTATCTGGGGACCAATATTCGGAAGGGAATTTTATCTGGGATTCAGATATGCACTGAAATAATACTCCCTATAGGTTTCAAAAATATTTAAGGTAATGATATTAAAAACAGGAAAAACATAACTCCCCCTTTGAAGGGGGTCGGGGGGTTGTGAAGCACGCTCTTCGGGTCGGGGGGTTGTGAAGCACGCTCTTCGGGTCGGGGGGTGAAAACTACAATCTTCAGATAAGGGGTTGACTTTTGATTGAAGCTCCCCTAATTTTATCTACGTGAAAACAACAAAAGCCAGCCCCGAAAACTATCACCATTATAATAGGAATTTTAAATTTCGCGCAAGAGAAATGCGAAGTAATATGACCAAGGCAGAGAAAAAGCTTTGGCAAATGTTACGAAAACGAAGTATTCATGGCTTTCTATTTACGAGACAGCGTCCAGTGTTAAATTATGTAGCTGATTTTATGTGTAAGGAATTACTTTTAATAGTTGAGGCTGATGGGGATATACATGAAACCGAGGAACAGAAACAGAAAGACCAACGTCGTGATGCAGATTTGAGAAACGCAGGATTTTCAATTTTGAGATATAAAAATTGGGAAATCCTGGCAAGCCCGAATGAAGTCTATGCCGAAATAAAAGCATGGGTAGAAGAGAAGATGAGGAACGATGGTATTACGCCATCATCAACCCCCCGCCCCACTTCAAAGGGGGAGGCATGAAACTGCATTGTCAAAGATTACTACTTCATAATTCAACAGGTTTCAAAAATAGTATAGGGCATCATCAACCCCCCGACCCCCTTCGAAGGGGGAGGCATGAAACTGCATTGTCAAAGATTACTACTTCATAATTCAACAGGTTTCAAAAATAGTATAGGGCATCATCAACCCCCCGACCCCCTTCGAAGGGGGAGGCATGAAACTGCATTGTCAAAGATTACTACTTCATAATTCAACAGGTTTCAAAAATAGTATAGGGCATCATCAACCACCCGACCCCCTTCGAAGGGGGAGTCTTGAATCTGCAGTGTCAAAGATTATTACTTCATAATTCCACAGGTTTCAAAACATAACTCCCCCTTTGAATGGGGATGGGGGGTTGTGAAGCTCGATCCGTACAATAGTAAAAAACGAAAGGCCCAAACACACCGTGTCTGGGCCTTTCGAATAAAACTAAACTTCCTTTATTGTTTCACAAAAGGAATTGATCCAAGGACTTTACCTCCCAGGACAAAATTCACATTATACATTCCAACTGAAAGGGCTGCAACATCAAGTGACAAAATACCATTGTCCATATCCTGTGCATTGAAATGTTTCGCGCCAACCTGGCGGCCATTCTGATCAAACAACCTTACTAGAAGATCCTGACCAGTACCAAAACCATGCTTGATGATCAGTTCATCCGTAGTAGGATTAGGATAGACCAATTCTACATAGTTCAGTAATTCATTCTGAAGTTCTTTAATACCAGTTGTTCCGGTAGTATACAGTTTCAGAATTTCTTCACCCGTTAATGCTTTGTTATAAAGTTTCACTTCATCTAAAGCACCCTGGAAAAACTGGCCACCCTCAACAGGATTATTACCCATGCCTAAAGGCAATGCAGTACTGTTGAGTTTTGTATTGACTGGCTGACGATTGACTTCAACACCATCTAAGTAGATAATATCGTCTGTACCATCGTGTACCATAGTGACGTACCACCAGAAGCCTAAAAGGAGTTCATTACCATCTTTAGCATCCATGTCATGGATGAAATGATCAAACTGTAGATTATTACCATTGGTGGTCCAAACAATCCTTAAGTGTTGTGGCAAGGATATCTTCCATCTTTCACTCCAGTGACCGAAATCGATAACATATGATTCAGGATCATTCAGGTTTATTCCATCAACCCTGATCCAGAAACCTACCGTTGCATAATCAGATATCAACTGAACTGCATTAGGTGCGATGATGGAATCTCCATCACCATCAAATACAATTGCCATACCTGATGCGTTAGGACGATTCGTTACTGTTTCGAAGATTGGATTACCACCAATCGTACCATGATTATTGTAAGGAGTTGCATCATTCGCATCACCTTCAAATTTGTAGTGCGCTACAAGACCTGGTTCTGAGGTTTCGATAGGCTCTGTTGTAGATGCAGTGACAAATGCAGTTTCAGAATCATTGCCTGCAAAATCATAAGCATACACTTCAAATGTATACAAAGTAGATGGGTCAAGCCCTCCAATGAAGATCGAAAGTGTTGCTGCATCCAGTGAGTCTACGTATGTACCATCTACAAATGTTACATAGCCTTTGACAGCTGTATCATCTGTAGAAGCATCCCATGAAAACACTGCAGAATTTGACCCTGTCGAAACAGCAAGATTAACTGGTGTTGACGGAGGAGTGATGTCTGGTGTTTCATCCATGCCTGTCACCAGGGTGATGTATGATGTTGCGGATTCATTACCTGCTACATCTACTGCAGAAACACCAAATTCATATGAAGTCAAAGGTGTAAGTCCGGTAATCGTTGCAGTGGTTTCTTCCGTAGTCTCAACATTAGTACCGTTCACAAAAACATTATATCCGGCTATGCCTGATTCACCATCAAAAGATGGTTGCCAGGTAAGCGTTACGTTTGTAAAACTAACCGTTCCTTCAAGACCTACCGGAGCATCCGGGGCAGTTACATCAGATTCACCTGGATCTGCTGCTTGTGCTGCATACAGATCGGCAATTTCACTAGCAGAAAGTGCAGTCTCATACAACTGTACATCATCTAATCTGCCATCAAAATAATTGGCAACATCAATTGGATCATAACCAATGCCTAATGGATGAACGGTAGTGGCGAGATCACCTGGTGAATCTTTTTCATTTGCGACAACACCATTGACATAGATGTAATCTTTAATGCCATCATGTACCATCACCATATGTGTCCATGTGCCTGGAACTAATTCATTTCCACCACCTGCATCGAGATCTGAACAGCAGGTTGCGGCATGTGTGGTCCATACAGCTTTACCATGACTTGGCAATGATATCTTCCAACGCTCTTGCCATCCACCAAAGGAAAGTAAATATGCTTCACCGCTTGCAGGAAGAGAATTTGGATTGACCCAGAAACTAACACTGGCTTGTGGTGAATTCAATTGTGGTGAATTATCAGCTGTGATGCCACTGGCACCATCAAAGTTCATAGCGTGATTTGATCTTCCAAAACGGTCTGTTGCAGCCACTGCTCCTGATACATCCCCATTATTGTGGTAAGGAGAATCATCTTTTGCATTTGCATTGAGGCCATAATCAGCTACAAGATCACCGGCAAATACCGGAGCTACGCTTTGCTCAGCATAGAGATCCGCTACTTCCTGGTCAGTCAATGGATGTGTATAGATTCTAACTTCATCCAAATCCCCATTCATTACACTGCCTTTGTCAATCGGATCCCATCCGATTCCCAATGGGTGTTTTGTATCATGGAGTGCACCTCCAACATCCTTAGATGCTGCTAAAGCACCATTGATAAAGATTTTGTCTTGAGCAGTGCCATGAACAGCCACAACATGTGTCCATTCACCTGGTACTAATTCATTACCTGCACCTGCATCCATATCGGAGCAGCATGTGGTTGCATATGTAGTCCAAACTACTTTGCCGTGAGTTGGAAGAGAAAGTTTCCAACGCTCTTGCCATCCACCGAAGGACATGAGATACACTTCACCATTAGCAGGTAGTTCATTCATCTTCACCCAGAAACTAACAGAAGTCCAATCTGAGTTATACTGTGTTGAATTGGCTACTTCAAGGTAAGAAGGTACAGTCGGATCGATCGCAACAGCATTTTTGGCGTAGCCAAAACGGTCATACGTTAGTTGAGCATCATAAGATTCAGCATCGTTTCCAAACTGGCTGACATCTTCAAAATCACCAGACATCGGCAAGTTAAGAACCAATGGATCAGGATCAATGATGGCCGTATTTTGTTCATTGTACAGGTTGAGGATTTCACTATCCGTCATCGCATAATTATAAATCTGTACTTCGTCCATCGATCCATCAAAATAATTAGCGACATCAATCGGATCATAACCAATACCTAATGGATGTGTTGTACTGGCAAGATCGCCGGCAGAAGCTTTTTCAGCCACCTTCACACCATTGATAAATATCTGGTCATTTGTTCCGTCATGTACAAATACAGCATGTGTCCATTTGCCTGGAACCAATTCATTTCCACCACCTGCATCAAGATCTGAGCAGCAAGTAGCAGCATGTGTAGTCCAAACCATCTTACCATGACCAGGTAAAGAGATTTTATAACGTTCCTGCCATCCACCAAAGGAAACCAGATACACTTCACCACTTGCAGGTAACGTATTTGGATTGACCCAGAAAGAAACAGTAGTCGTAGCTGAATTCAGTTGAGCAGAATTAGCTGCTGTTACACCGGAATCTTCACCTTCAAATTTGACACTGCGTTCACCAAAACCAAAACGATCTGGTTGGAATTCCGCACCAGAACCTTTGCCATGATTTCCGAAAGCAGAGTCATCACGGAAGTTGCCATTAAATGAATATTGGGCAACCAACGCATTGCCTACAACAGGAGGTGTTGACTGAGTAGCATATAAGTTCGTAACATCTCCTGCAGTCAATACGCCATCATAGATCTGCACTTCATCCAATGCACCTTTGAAAAAGTAATCATTGTCAATTGGAGAATAACCAAAGCCTAATGGTAAAGCGGTTGGAGCCAGATCACCTGGATAATCTCTTTCATTAGCAATAACGCCATTGACATAGATCTTTTCTTTTGCTCCATCATGTACCATGACCAGGTGTGTCCAGGTACCTACTGTAAGTGGAGTTCCTGAATCAAGATCTGAACAGCAGGAAGCCCCATGCGTTGTCCAAATGGGTTTGCCATGTGAAGGAAGAGAAACCTTCCATCGTTCTTGCCAACCACCATTTGAAAGGAGGTATACTTCTCCTTGTGCAGGGATTTCATCTGCTCTCACCCAAAAACTTACGGATAAGGTAGGAGATTGCAATTGCCCTGCATTATTTGCATCGAGATGGCTTTGTACACCATCAAAAAGAAAAGCCTGGTTGGCTATTCCAAAACGGTCCTGGGTCAATGAAGCACCATGAATAGATGCATTATTGCCATACCCGGAAACATCTTTTGCGTTTCCGTTAAAATCGTAATTCGCCACAAGTTGCTGTGCGCGAATGTCGGGTACCATGCTTGCCAACAACCAAAGAGGCATTAGCCATAAGTAAACTTGTCTCATCATTATATTGATTTTGTTGTTAGTGATATAGATAGTAATTAGTTAATAATTATAAATTCTTTAATCCATGCATTTAATTTGTTTTCAAGGCGCACTATATGTACACCAGGACTCAGCGATGATATGTCAAGTGTCCTGCTTTTTATATCCTTGAAAACATTTTTAATTTCTTGTCGTCCATCCATGTTTGAAATCAAAACTGTCCAATCACCGGAAAGAAACTCAATTTCTTCATCATTGATCTCAATCGTGATTTTATTTGTTGCAGGATTAGGATAAACATCCCATTCCAGGGGAATTGCAGTTATTGATCCGTTAAGGCTTGTTGTCACATGTCCACTTTCAGCCGCTACCGAATCAGGAAGCAATGCGTAATCATAGATTTTGATTTCATCCATATCACCCCTGAAGTTGTACTGCTGCTCATCAGGCGACGCCTGGGCGATTTCAAGGTCAACAGGACTTGGATTGATATCTCCAGATAAAACTGAAAAACTCTCCAGTCTTCCATTGATATATAACAGCATAAACCGTCCATCATAAGAGCCGGCAATATGATAATTGATATTCTGTTCCAGTGCCGTCTCTGAATCAAGATCCCTTACTTGTCCATTGGCCGTTTTTAAGGTCCAGCGTACTTTCTGTTCTGGAGTGATAGAAAGCTTCCACCGATTCTGCCAGCTACCATGTGAAATCATAAACCGTTCTTTATCACCGATCACTTCCGGGGAAGCGAATAAAGAAACCGTAATGCCTTCGTTGAAATTCAATACAGCTTCATTGGCCACACGTATATGATCATTGACGCCATCAAAGAAGTAAGCAGAGGAGGGATTACCAAGTGAGTCGTTCGTAAGTTTAGCACCGAAGACAACTCCATTCAATTGATTCCCGCTGATATCCGCCGCATTTCCTGCAAATGGATACCAGGCGATGATATTTCCTTCGGTATGTAGCGTCGCATCCTGAACCAATAATTGTATTGATGCAGATGCAGTTCCGCCACGTCCATCAGACACTACCAGTTGAACTGTATAAATGCCTTCGTTTTGTGGGGCGAGCCAGTCGCCAATGTCATCTGAACCGATGATAGATCCATCATTAGTTGTCCAGTTATAAATGATTTGATCATTATTTGGATCAGTTACGCCTGCTTTAATTCTAATAGTACCACCGGGGGAGGTATATTTTTTATCAGCAGTAAGGCTGTTGATGACAGGTGCATAATTTATTTCACTTACGACTTCAATAGTGAGGAAAGCAGTATCTGTTTGCTGATGTTCATCTTCGGCCACCAGTTTGATTTCAAATGTTCCTTCCTGGTCAGGTGCAGTCCACACAGCAGTTTTGTTAAGACCTGAAAGTGTATCATCTGGCAGGAAAAAAGTATACACCAGGTCTTTTGTTTCCTGGTCAATTCCTTTTGCATAAAAAGTAACACTGCTGTTTTTTTCAACAGTGGTACGTTGCGTGGCAAAAGCTTGAATTCTTGGAGGATAGTTGTAGGCGGTTTGAGATTGTCTGAAATCTACTACTACACCATCGATGAGCATCTTGTTGTTTTCATACGTGATCGTACCACCGGCAGGAGCAAGAACTATCGAAATCACTTCATCAGCAGGAATAGATAAGGAAGTCGTACCCGTTGCATTGTGTGCAAGGAACGTTTCAGAGATCGCATCGTAAATATCAACAGGACTATTTCCGGCATCAATGACAACAGATTTAGTTACCTGGTAAGGATTGAAAAGCAAAAAGGATGGATATGCTTCATTATTGAAGAAATCTGTTTTAAGTAAATCCAACTTGAGGATTTTGGCATCGTTTGTTTTTTCGATTAAGGCACCGAGATACCCAATAGATGAAGTACTGTAAAGGGAGAGGTTTGTACCTGCCCACCCACCTTTCAATGCATCACCTGTGGAATAGGGACTCAAGCCTGTCCATACTTCGCGGAGTGCCTCATAGCCCATCACGCCTTTCGGATCATTTACGGAAGACCACGCATATGCATCTTGTAAATGGCTTGGCAAAGAGCCGGGATACATCAGTCTTGTTGCATTCGCAAGATTGAGCATCCATTTGCCAACCGTCCTTGCAAAGCGTTTGTCATACCTGGCAAGCGGAACAAGACATCCTGCCTGCTGCACACCATTCAATTGAAAAGCATAATCATTTCCTCCATCATTCGCTTCTCCGACAAGGCCTGAAACATCAAAACCATTCCAGGTGCCGACTATCGTGCCCCATCCGCGAAGTGGTCCACGATTGAAGATCCAGAACACAAGTTTTTCAATATTATACTCCGTGCCGGTCTCTGCATTCATCTTTGCAGCTACGTAGGCTCCGTAGGGAAGTTGTAATTCGTATGAAGGATTGGTGTTCAGGTTGACAAGAAATTCCATACTCCATTCTGCAGCTCTCAAATAAGACTCATCACCTGTTTCTTTATAAGCATGATAAAGCAACCATGCATAAGCTCCTGCTGCTTCTGGTTCGTGTACGCCATCAGGATTAGGTTCCATGTGAAGGAAATCAAAAGCCCTGTAATTCATGGAAGCACGTGTCCATGGTGTAGCACTGCCACCCATCGTACTCACTGATTCAGCCATACGATCAGCTACCAGGTGAAACTGATTTTCTGCATCCCCTATTTTTCCATATAGATCATAGAGTTGGTAGAAATAAATATTGGGCATCATATCATACCACCAATCACTTCCACTGTGTCCACCAATATTATTCAGATATAGATTTTCTCCATTCGCTTTATTAAAATAATCCTGGCTCATAAGCACCCAGTTTCTTCCAAACTGATTCGTTTTGTCAATACCGGCTAATGTTGCGCTCACCAGGGATGGCAACACATTGATCCCTTCTCCATTGTTATTGCTGTTTGTACCAACATACGTATCTAATCCAAAAGAAGGACGCTCAGGATAATTGTAACCTGTAGGATCCATAAAAATAAGAGGGAGGTATTGACCAGTTTTCTGGATATCATACACGAAGGAGTCGTAGGAAGTTGCTACTTGTTTCCAATCGCGTATGAAAAAAGGTGAAGGCTCATTCGGCATTTGTTCCACACGGGCAATATTAATTTGCCCGGCCTGTGCCAAGCTCATATTTGCATAGCAACAAAACAGGCAACTAAAAAAAATGGTGACAAACAAATGCTTCATTAGGTTACTATTAATATCCTTCGTTTTGAATAAGATTTGGATTCAGATCGAGTTCTGTTTGAGGGAGCGGAAATACTTCATTTTTATTCGTGACAAAACCTGGGATAACATCAGCCGCGATACCCCATCTGACGAGGTCAAAAAAACGATGCATCTCAAATCCCAATTCAACAAGTCGCTCATGACGTATGATGTCTATAAGTTCGAGTTGGTCAGTCGTCGTGATAGCAGGAAGGGTGGTAGTCGGATCGGCAGCCTGAGCACGTGCGCGTGCGCGAACAGTTTCCAAAGGAACTAAAGCCTCTGCTGTTCTTCCAAGCTCTGCCAGTGATTCAGCCTCCCAAAGTAACACTTCTGCGTATCGAATGGCTGTATAATTTATGCTTCCGTCCGATTTTTGTGTCACCTCGTTGACATTTTGAAGGTATTTTCTCGGACTTGCCCCTGTAGAAGAGAATGAAGCCTTGTAGGTCGTTCCAAAATAGGGCTCATTGTGACGAGCTACCGTAAATTTCAGTCTTGGATCATTCGGTTCAAAGGCATTGACAAACTCCATAGTGACTTCACAGAAGCCATATCCATCCGTTACTTTTTTCGAAAGCCACCATTGGTTCAGGAAATTGCCTACGCCCAGTTCAAGGTTTTCATGTTGAATTTCCCAAACAGACTCGCTGTTGTTTTGCGTGGAATCATAGAAATTGTTCCGATAGTCTGCCTGTAAGGCATAGATGCCAAGTGCTTTAATATCATTCACCCTGCTGAGGACCGATTCATAATTCTCCAGGTAGAGATACGCTTTTGCCGCAAGTGCTAGTGCTGCACCTTTTGTCACTCGTCCTACATCGGTTCCGGTATAACTCAAAGGAAGGTACGTTGCGGCTAACTCACAATCAGCAGCGATCTGGGCTAATACTTCTGCTTTTGGCGTTTGTGCTACATTTACTTCATCAGGAGTTTGTATTTCAAGGATCAAGGGAATGTCGCCAAAGACTTGTGAAAGAATAAAATGATAATAAGACCTCAGAAACAATGCCTCGCCAACAATTCTGTTTTTGAGACTCTCGTCAGCATCAACCTGCGGTGTTTTTGAAATAACAATATTTGCCTGGACGATTCCTGCATAATTGAGTTTCCAGAAATCATTTATTTCCTGTGTGGAAGCTGTCTGTTTCAATATATCTATTTCAATAAGTCCCGGACGTGAGCCATCTCCACCAACGATTGCTTCTTCTGATGCAAGTGTACCAAATGCCCAATAGAAATTATTATTCTCATTGTTCATGAGCAAGGAATGGTAAGCAGCATTGACCCCTTGAATCGCATCATTAGCCGTTTTGAAATAATTATCTGCATCGAGAACTCCCAATGGGTCCTTATCAAGCACATCGCTGCAGGAAAGAGACCAGCCGCAAATGAAGAGTAAAAGGATCGGTGTGTATATGTAGTTTTTCATGATTTAAAATTTGAGGTTCAGGCCAACAAGAAAAGTGCGTGGTGCTGGTACAGTACCCCAGTCAATTCCCACTGCGAGATCAGATGAAACACCATATCCCTGGGTGTCGTTCGTGTTAGCTTGTATTTCAGGATCCAGGCCTGAGTATTCTGTAAACGTGAATGGGTTCTGAGCAGAAATGTATAATCGCAGGTTTTTGATTTTGTCTGTTTTCAAAAGGCTATCGAAAGTATAGCCGAGTGTTATATTGCGCACACGTACATAGGTGCCGTCTTCCAGAAAACGCGTGGAAATTCTTCGGTTGTTATTGCGGTCATCCACACTGACTTTTGGAACATCCGTATTTGTATTCGTCGGCGTCCAGCGATCAAGTATTTTGGCATAACTATTAAATCCACGGGCTTGGGTTTCATAAGCAAAATTTCCATACAGGAAATAAACATCGTTTCCAAAAACACCCTGCACAAGCATGGAGAGGTCAAAGTTTTTATAGCGAACGGATAGGTTGAAGCCAAGCGTGAAATCAGGAAAAGGATTTCCAATGTGTGCACGATCAAGGTCATTGATCACAGTGTCTCCATTGAGATCGGCAAACTTAACATCACCAGGCCTTGTATCTACAGACTGAAATGGACTCGCATCAATCTCTTCCTGCGTCTGGAAGATGCCAATCATTTCATAGAGATAAAAAGAGCCCAATGGATAACCAGGTTCCGTGCGGGTGATAGGTCCATCTGATAATCCAAAACCTCCGAGCAATGGTTCTGTGCCTGCCAGAGAGATTACTTTGTTGTCTATGGTGGCGATATTAGCACTGATTTCATAGTTCCAGTCATTTGAGGTATGGCGATAATTGAGTCCAAACTCAAAGCCTTTGTTTTCTACTGTACCTGCATTGACATACGGTGGATTGAAAGCACCTGCAGATTGTGGCAGTGGGACACGCACCAGGACATCATCTGAACGTTTGATATAATAATCAGCAATGATCGATAACCTGTCATCCCAAAGACTCATATCAATACCAAAATCAGTTTGCGTGGTGGTCTCCCACTTTATATTTTCATTTCCTGTCTCTACGACTTCCGTTCCTGTGGCAATAACACCGCCAAATGGATATTCAAAAATCCCGGTTTCCACAAGTGAACTGTAAGGATAGTTTCCTATTTCCTGGTTTCCTTGCTGGCCCCAGCTTGCCCTAAGTTTCATGTGTGATATCAAATCCACATTGTCAAAGAATGGTTCGCTGGAAATATTCCAGGCAACGGAGACAGCCGGGAATACCGCAAATCGATTTTCTTTTCCAAACCGGGAAGAACCATCACGACGTACAGAACCATTGATGATATACTTGCTCCTGAAATTATATCCGGCTTGTGCGAAATAAGAAAGGAGTCCCCATTCAGTTGCCACACCTGATGCATCTATGTCACCAAGTTCTTCAGTTACACTGATATCAATAAATTGAAAGTTTGGATCAGTCAGGAAAAAGTTTCTTGCTGCAGCTCCAAGATAGTCTGTGCGATTGTCGATCACTTCCATGCCAAGCAACAAACTGACATTATGGTCTTTTGAGGCACCAATGGCAGTTGAATAATCAAGTGTATTGTTCCATATCATGGTGCGATCTGTCACATTACCTCGCGAGAGTGATGTTGGGTCATAAATGGCCGCAGAAAGTCTTTCTTTAAAAAGCGTTTCATCCTGGAATAAGATATCCCCACCAAGGTTTGTCTTGAGCGTAAGGTTGTCAAGTAATTTGTATTCAGCAAACACATTTCCAAAAAAGCGATAGCGTTGAACCTTCCAGTCAGTAGCATCGATAAAAGCTAAAGGGTTGGCATTACCATCACCGTACAAAGTCGGATCTCCAAGAGAAGCAGACGTGTTGTAATAGTCTCCATTCTCATCATAAATCGGAAACACAGGTGCAGCAATCAACGTATATCGTATACCGCTCAATTCATTTCCCGGTCCTCCACCATCACCTGAGCTATTGATTACATCTCGGTCCGTATAGGAAAAGGAAATATTATTTCCCACTCTGAATCGTTTGGTACCTACATCACCATTAAAGCGAAGCAGGTATTTATCATACTTCTGTTTCCTGAACACACCTTCCTGGCTCGAATATTCGCCCATGAGATAAAAGCTACCGTTATCACCTCCGCCAGAAGCAGATAAGGAATAGCGTTGTGTAGGAGCCGGGTTAAATACTTCGTCAAGCCAATCCACTTCACCAAGCGTATCAAGAATTGCCAGATCATAGGTGTCCAATTGACGAATGGGATCCCGAAGTTTATTTGCATTATTGATAGCTTCATTCCGAATCAGAACATATTCTTCAGTATTGAGCAGATCAGGCAGACGGTTTGCTTCCTGGACACCATAATAGGAATCAAAGCTGAAGGAAGGCGTTCCTTTCTTTCCTTTTTTTGTAGTGATGACAATGACTCCATTTGCACTGCGGGCCCCATAAATGGAAGCAGAGGCAGCATCTTTCAATATTTCAATAGATTCAATATCAGCGATCGAAAACATATTGATGTTGCCTGTGGTAGGCACGCCATCAATGATATAGAGTGGGTTGTTATTCCCAAGTGTACCTGCGCCGCGAATACGTACCGCGATGTCATCTCCGGGTGCTCCAGTTACCTGCGTCACCTGAACACCGGCAGCTTGTCCCTGAAGAGCCTGATCAAGCCCGCTCAGGGGAAGGAGATTAATGTTTTCGGCTTTGACGGTCGAAATGGCACTTGAAATATTACTCTTGATTTCCTTTTTGTACCCGATTACTACTACATCATCCAGTAGTTGCCTATCGGTTTGAAGGGTGAGGTCAATGTTCGTTCGCCCATTGACAGGTACTTCCTGGGTCTTAAAGCCGGTGTAGCTGATTTGGAGCACTGCATCCGGGGCCACAGAGATCGAATAGGTACCATTAAAGTCGGTAGTGGTACCCAGTTGCGTCCCCAAAACACCTATGCTGGCTCCAATAATCGGTTGATCATCTTCACCTGAAAGGATAGTCCCGGTGACATTCACATTTTGACCAAAAGTCAATACGGACAGTAGCAAGAAGGCTGCTGTAAGGGTACATTTTGTTCTTTTCTGCAACGTGGGTATCATGCAATCTATAAATTGAACAGACGTTCTGCCTGTGGTGAGACAAAATCCAATACCAGCTAAAATGTGCATAGGATGAGTAGGTGAAACTACGAAGAAGGAAATCAGAAAACCTGTACTTTAAGTGAAAAGATTGGTATTTTTATGAAAATCTGATTGTATAGATTTCAATCCGTATTAATATTATGAAAGTATATCAGGAAATCACACCGGTCACAGGAGCGGACCTTTTTGTGATTCTGGACTCCGTAAACAAAGGTTTCGAGTACCCGATTCACAACCACGCTGAATTTGAATTGACCCTGGTTACAGGGAGTGCCGGAAACAGGATTGTCGGGGATTCCACCCATAAATACAAGGACGAAGACCTCGTATTGATAGGCCCCTATTTATTTCACAAGTGGGATAACCAGGATAAACAAGGAACTGTAAAAGATCCTTGCAGGGTTGTGACGATCCAGTTTGACATGCATTTGTTTGATAAAGCGCTTTTGGCTAAAAAGCCTTTTATGCTGATACAGTCTTTTCTCGTCAAAGCAGGCCGGGGAATCCGCTTTTATGGTAAGACATTGTATGAAGCTAAAAAGCGAATCCATAAGTTAACAGGACTGAGCGGAATTGAAAGTGCCACTGAATTTTTGTTACTGTTTGACTTACTGTCCAAATCGACTGAATTTGAATTATTAGCCAGTGAAGGATTTAATGCTAATCCGGTACAGGTCAACAGTAAAAGATTGCATGCGGCATACCAGTACATCCTTAACCGGTTTCAGGAGTGTGGATTGAAAATGTCAGATGTTGCAAAACAGGTAAACCTTGGCGATTCCGCGTTCAGTCACTTTTTTAAAAAGGCGACCAACAGGAGTTTTTCAGACTACTTGATTGCGATGCGGATTGAAAATGCCTGCAAATTGCTGATTGAATCCGACGAACAAATAAGCCGGATTGCGTCATTGTCCGGGTTTAATAACATTGCCAATTTCAACCGGAAGTTTAAGGAAGTTCATCATTGCAGCCCGTTGCGGTTTCGGAAGATATACCTGGAGAAAAGTAAGTTTGACTGGAACAAACAAATTACCCCAGGCCAATTTATTCCACCGGGTAATTATGCAGAACTGTCACAGAAACCTGCACAATATAGTACACGCGTTGTCCGGTCATGAAGCGTAGGATGATTATCATATTTTTAAAAATAGTTGGTTGCCCACATGAGTTCATTAAAACAAATAAGTACATATTGTTTTATGCTCTTGCTGCTGGCCTCTTGCAGAGATCAGTCACAGGATGATAGCTCACTTGTGTTCTGGTCATCCAGCAACCCTGAAGAAATAAAATTTACCTCTCAATACATTGATAAATGGAACAAGACTAATCCAGCAAAGCCATTTGTTTTTCAACCGGTCCCTGAAGGTCAGTCAAGTGAGGAAGTAATACTGGCGGCCGTTGTAGGAAAAACTACGCCTGATATATATGCAAACATGTGGCAGGGAGATGTGGAGGATTTTGCACGCAGTCGTGTGTTAGTTCCACTCGATACGCTCGATGGTTTTCTGGAATTTTTATATACCCGATGTGATTCACTTGTCGTCAGAGAAATCACTTCACAGGATGGCCATATCTATCAGATACCATGGAAGGTCAATCCTGTAATGATGATGTACAACCCATTGTTATTTGAACAAGCAGGTGTTACAGTTATTCCAAAAGATTATTCCTCTTATCTCGAAGCAGGAAGATTATTGAAACAAAACCAACATTTGCTAGGCATTAGTGAAGTCAATGCTATCTGGTGGCAACGTTTCTTCAATTTTCTTCCACTCTATTATGCTGCTTCAGGTGGAGCTCCATTGGTAGAAAATGGGAAAGCAGTTTTTGATAATGAATATGGTGTAGCCGTTTTTGCTTTTTTGCAAAAGATTTATACAAGAGGTTATTTTCCACGCGAACAAATGAAAGGACAAAGCGATCCTTTTCTTGCAGGAAGAGTCGCCTCAAGTTTTACAGGTCCATGGACGATTGAATACAATGAACGCTTCAAACCAAAAGGAATGGAGTTTGCCTTTCAGGAAGTACTTGTGCCCGATGGTTTTACTGATCCTGTGTATACCTATGGAGATCCAAAGAATATTGTCATCTTCAATACCTGCAAGGATCCGGAAACCGCTTGGCAATTTTTGCAGACGCTTCTTTCACCTGAAGCCGACAGTGATTTCCTGACATTATCAGGTCAGTTTCCAAGACGAAAAGATATTGATACAAATCCCCTTTTCAGCGAATTCCTTCAGGCACATCCCAGGATACTTCCTTTCGCCCGCCAGGCAAAACACGTGCGTGGTATGGATAGTGCTCCCTATATGAAAGAAGTATTGGACATCATCTCACAGGAATATGAAGCATGCGTAGTGTATGGGTTGAAAACACCGGAGGATGCTATTCATGCTGCAGCCAGGGCCGTGGACTTACTTTATATAAACCAATAAGTGGGACAGCATGAAACAAGGTAAAACATTATCGTCCTACATATTGATTTCACCATACCTCCTGCACGTATTGGTCTTTGTGTTATTTCCTGTAGGGTTTTCATTGTTTCTAAGTTTTCATGAATGGAATATCATCGGCCCGATGAATTATGTCGGCACCGCTAATTATGAAAAACTTTTCCTGGACCAGTATTTTATAAAATCGCTGCGTAATACGCTGGTCTTCCTGATGATCCATATCCCATTGCAGATTTCAGTGGCATTAGGTCTTGCAGTTATTCTCAATGAAAAGATTTGGTTCAGAGCTTTTTTTCGCGGAGCCTTTTTTATGCCTGTGGTCGTCTCCGGTGTTGTCGTCACGATCCTTTGGCAACAATTATATGGCTACGAAATGGGATCCATCAATACGTTCCTGATGTGGCTTGGTTTTAATAGGCTTTCCAGCACATTGGGATCCTAAGCTTAGAATTCCACGTGGACAAGTTGTCGCG